>CERX01023087.1_pt1 | contig 31618 bp, 30 predicted proteins | sample 350251 | NCBI WGS metagenome assembly CERX01 (sample SAMEA2621044, study PRJEB7988) | marine metagenome | biome: marine biome (ENVO:00000447); feature: deep chlorophyll maximum layer (ENVO:xxxxxxxx); material: "saline water (ENVO:00002010), including plankton (ENVO:xxxxxxxx)" | depth 50 m
AATAAAACCTGCTTTAAAACCAGAGGGACTTTACTTGTCAATATCACTAAGGAAAATACGTTTTTAATTATTATTCAAAAAGGATTAATAAGGGTCATTTTAAAATATGAATCTGGAATAATCCCATCTGACCACATAGCATGTTCTTGAGCAAAACCATAACTTAATATTATTAATGGTACATTTGTAATCATAAGAGATGTTCGGAACTCATATCCGGTAGTAAGAATCATTTCTTGATTGTCTATTTGATTATTCCATGCATTACCAAAATCAGATATTAATGCAAATGTGGGTGAGCCCAACTTTATAATTTTAAAAAATTCTGCAAAACTTATTGGTATTATCGGCGCACGCAATTCAAGTGTCCCCATAAAGGCACGTTTGCCGAAACGAGGTTCTCCTGCAAAGCCCCTTGGAGACATATATTCCCGACCTGGCGTCATTGCGCCCATTAGATAGTAGTTTGGAATATTAACAATTCCTAAGGTCTCCTGGCTAGGAAGTACCCCCCCCGTCATTTCATATCGGCCTCTGGAGAACAATACAAATGGACCAAGTTTTTTATTTGAATAAACATCAGCTCCTAACTTACTGTAGTTAAAATCTCCCCATATTTTACTACTAGAAATATTTAAGGAAATTTTCACTCCATATCCCTGATCTGGAGATAACATATTTCGCATATGAGATCTTTTGTTTAAAAATAAATAACGAAAATTTATACTACCCTGATTACCCTCATCCGGTTTATTAAATATCGTGTTTTCTGGTACAGATGCAACACTAAGAAGTTCTCTTTTTACAAATTGCAATGAGGTAATAAAAACATGATTTGCAGATAGTGATTTCCCAAAATTATGTGGGATTTTACTCCATATTGAGGCCCCATTAAAAACCTCAATATAAGATCTATTTTTGTTATAAAATTGTAATTGAAAGTTTGCGTCATTATAAATATCCAAACCCCAAAAACCATTGATGGGGAATCCAGTACTATTTTGATATTGAAAATAAATACTATTTAATGTATCATAATCGGTATATATAGTAGCTCCAAATGTATGTCTACCAATAGCATCCGTAAATGCTCCTTGATATAAAAGACTCCTTTCATCTGGTAGAAAGAATGTACCAAGATGCCTTATTTCCTTGATAAAATTATATTTTTTCTCACTGATTATGTTTACTGATCTATATATATCGATATCAGATAGTTGATAATCTGGCCTTTTAATTCTCCAACTAGAAAAAGCCGGATTCATCCTTACTTTTGATAACGTTGCAATTCTTGAAGGATCAATCTCTAACACTCTTGAAGAGTCAACAGTATTTAATGTCATAGCAGTTACTGTCGACAATCCCTTATTCCAATCCATTCCTAAATACATATTCCAAAGATCAGTGTTTTGTATTATTTCTCCATCTAAAAAACTATATGTATATAAATTTGAGCTGTTCTGATAAAACCCAGTATACGATATCTTTCGACCATCTGGATGCCATAAAGGGAAGGCTGCTCCTTCAACAGAATCTGTGATCTTCTTAGATCTACCTGTAGATATATCAACTATATACAGGTTCATTCCCCCATTAGGACCAGACATAGCAAAGGCAATTGATTGACCATCTGGGCTCCAGGAGGGAGTGATAATTTGGACATCACCCTCATTATGTGTAATCTTTTTGATATCTTCACCATCAAGGTTCATAGTATACAATTGAGATGTAGAATTCTTATGTGAAACAAATAGTATTGATTTACCATCAGGTGAAAATTTAGGATAATTTGCCCTTTTTGATTTTGTTATCATTCTTTTCTTTTTGGTATTTAAATCAATTATACATATGTCAAACCCCAAAGATTGATTTTCCCCATAACCATATTTAGGATAAACTATTGAGCTACCATCTGGCGATACATCAAGATTTATATTTAACTCCCCAAATCTACCATGATCCAATTCCTTCAATTTCCATTTTGGTCTTACTTTTTTTGGTTTTTTACCTGTTTTTTGGGATTTTTTTAAGCGCTTCTTTCTAATCTTTTTTTCTTGAGCAGTATCTCTTTTTGCCATAATTAATGAAAGATCAAGTTGTCCTTTAGACAATTGTCCAATCATTGCGATCCTCATTGTGTCTGGGAAATAGTCAAATGCAGCTAATCTTTTTATAGGAAGCTTGCGAATAATACCTACTTCATCTAATGTTTCTTTTTGAGACCTTTGACTAAAAAAAAAGGTATTCATTTGCCGTCGCCAATCTTCGTTGAACTGCTTGATTGAAATACCTGTATGTATTTTAAAGGATTCTTTAAAGTCCAAATATTTTAATTTATTACGATAATTTAGTATTTTTGTTATTGTAGAGTCTCCGAAACGATCTGCAAGATAAAGAGTCTTTGAAAAACCATCATTATGGGGGTCTTGAATCTTATGAACAGTATTTCTAATAACATGCCCCCTATGTGATATTTCATACCTCAAGGGTCTCCATTTTTCAGTATAGTATTCTGCCATACCCTCAACTAACCAAGCTGGTGTCCCATGTATTAAATAATTCATTGGCTCAGGCAGCCACCACGGTCCTTTCACCGTATTAAAGTATACAAGATGTTGGAGTTCATGAGCCAAAACAGTTCTAAGCCATTTTTCATTACCAGCCCACAGTGCAGCATCATTTTGATCAATCCAGATTATAGTATAGTTTGCAGGAACAGCAAAACCGTTCAAAATTTCATCTTCTGAGGTAAAAATGATATCTAAACTTGGTAAAGTATCTAATCCCATCTGCTTAATTAATGTAGGTCTAACCTGTTCTGCAATTGAGGCTCCTTTAATAGCAATTTCACGAATTCCCTGATGATAGTGAATATTGAAATTTTCAGTCTCCATTGTTATCCATTCCAATTCTCCATGAGTGCGATTATTCCACATCCAGGTTCCGGTAGCACTTAACTCTGCAATAAATATCAAATTTAAAAGTAGTCTTTTTTTCAATTTCGCTCCTTAAAGATCTATCCCTAGATCAAACAATTCTTCTTTTAATTGCTGAGTGGATTTAAAATGAATAGAATTCATACCAATGTTTTTTGCAGCCCGTACATTCTCATAAAGATCATCGATAAAAAGACTCTCATGTGCCTTATTTACATTAGCTTTTTTCATAGCAATTTTATATATAGCTTTATCTGGCTTTCTAACTCCAACCTCAAAAGAATATATAGCCCCATCAATTAGTTTAGGAAATAAATATTTTTTTTCTATCTCATCTTGTATATGCCTAGGGTTTGTATTAGACAGTAACCACAAGCGATATTTACCTCTAAGATCCCTAAGAATATTTCGTGTTTGTTTTTCCTTACCAAGAAGTAGTCTCCACGCTTTCCAAAAATCTGATTCTTTCAAACAACATGGTTCAGGCAAAGACTCTTTGACAGCAAAAAACCATTCTCTATCATTGATAATACCTTTTTCATATTCATCATGGGGTTGCCAGGGGAATCTTTTTTCTATGATACTCTTATCAATGTCAACACAGTCACTTATATACTGATAAGTATGCCCTGGATGAATATCGATCAATACACCACCAATATCAAAAAATATAGTCTTTATCACATTACCAATCAAAAGGACCCTCCAGAACAGACCAAAGATAAAGACTGACAGTGGTTCTATATGGAATCCAAGCTTCTGATTTTTTCATCAATAAATTCGGTTTAGGACGTTCATTCAGTCCAAAATAACTTTGATAACCTTTTTGCATTGCAAGATCAGTAGCGGGAAATACATCTGGTCGATTTAATGTAAACATCAAAAACATCTGCGCTGTCCACAAGCCAATACCCTTTACCTTGACTAATGTATTAATGACATCATCATCACTCATTTTTTCAAAATTATTATATATATCTGGTTCATCTAAAAAAGCAGTAGCTATATTTTTTATATAACATGATTTATTATATGAGATCCCTGAGGATCGAATCTTTTTAATATCCGTATTCAAAATATCATTTGGCTTTGGGAAAGAATTTCCCGGGAAAATAGATGTGAATCTTTTAAATATTGTTTTGGCCGCATTAGAACTTAATTGCTGATATACTATAGAGCGAGTAAGTGATTTTAAATAATTTTTTTCTGGTTTAAGATCGTTTACTTGATAAAAATCGAATAATCTTTCAAGATCTGTATCAATTATCCTTAGTTGATTGACTGAATTCGCTAAATTGAATTTATTAGACTGCATCACAAACATAGATCTGTAGGCCACTATCAGGATCTAAAGGTGATTGGTCATAGTCACCAAATTTTTCTTCTATAAAAAATCCAGATTCAAATAACAATATATCCATCTCTTGAGGGTAAAACATTCTCATACTATAATTATACTCCTTAAGCTCTAATTCACCATCTCTTTCTATAAACCAGATCAAATTATTTATCTGTGAATCAGGGTCGTATTGATTTTTTTCCATTATTCTACACCTAGAGTTTTGAAATTGAAAATAATCTGTGGCAGGATAAAGCATATCATTATCTCTATGAAGAAATAATGGATCAGGAATAAAAATAGACAACAAAAATCTACCTTTAATCGACAAATGTTTTCTAATACATTTTAAACAATTTCTGGCATCGGATAACGTAAGGTTGTGTAGGAATGAATTAAATCCTATAAAAATCAAATTAAAATGGCTACCTAGATCAAAATTTCGCATATCTCCCAAAACGAATTTGGCGTTTCCAGCATATTTTTCTTCTGCCTTATTTAGGAATGGTTTGCTTAATTCCAAACCTGTATAATCCATTCCTAGATTAATAATTGGTTGTGCTAACCTACCTGTACCAGAAGCTAATTCTAAAACTCGTCCTTTAGATCTTTTTGCAAAAGACTGAATGAGTTTTATATCCCATTTATAATTATGATGTATTGCATCATATAATTGTGGATCAGAATAAATATTCACTAAAAACTAAACCAAAAAAAGATTAGATTAATTTAAGACAACTAACTCCTTTGTTGTTTTATTTAAAATTTCACAACCATCATCTCCAATTATAACATCATCTTCTATCCTAACACCACCCCAACCCGCTATATAGATTCCAGGTTCAATAGTCATCACATTATTCTTTTGTAATACCTGGTTACTTTGAGGACTAAACCTTGGAGAAGTGTGAATCTCCAATCCAAGTCCATGACCAGTACCATGTGTATAATTTTTACCATAACCCATTTCTTTAATATAATCTCTTGTAGCTGAATCAACCTCTTTACATAGAACTCCAGCCTTTGCAGCATCGCATCCTCGTTTTTGTGATTCTTTTACAATAGCGTATATCTCTTCATGCTTAGCCGTTGACTGACCCACAACAGGTGTTCTAGTCATATCCGCGTGGTACCCGGCATATTTCGCAGCAGCATCAATAACAATAAAGTCACCATTTTGAAATTCTCTATCTGTAGGAATTGCATGTGGTAGAGCACCATTGGGCCCTGCAGCAACGATAGGAGAATAAGCCTCTCCTTCAGAATATTTTCGATACTTTGAAACCATTGCATTCGCAACATCTTTTTCTGTATATCCCGGAGATAACATCGGTAAAATCTCTTCATATACCTTATCTGTGACCTCAACTGCAATACGGATACAATCTAATTCGTATTTATCCTTAACAGAAGCCAAATCTTCTAAAATCATTGATGAATTTTCCCATGTCGCGTTAGGAAAGTTTTCATTAATTGCTTTGAAATAGGTATAGCTCATATGCTCTCCCTCAAAAGCAATTTTAAGGCCATTAGGGAGGAGATTATTATCTTTTATTTGATTTAGATGTGAATTCATATCAATAAATATTTCAAATCCTTTTACCTGGGCTTTTGATTGTTCTATATATCTTCCATCAGTTATAAAATATTGGCCGCTTGGTGTAATTAAACATGAGGCTGCTGAACCTGTAAAGCCACATATATATCTAATGTTAGTCAAATTGGTTATTAACATACCATCAAGGCTTTTTTTATTTAAAATATTTTTCAGATTATTTTGCCTTTTTAAATAAATATTATCACTCATTATTTTCATCCTTTATTGATCTTTCGATAAGTGTTTTGATTGTATCTCGCTCAAGAGAAATAGCGTCTTTTCCTTCGCCTTTCTCTTCTAATGCATCCAAAACTTCAAGTGCCTGTGAAAAGAGCCCTTGGTTTTTTAAAACAGAAACCAATGTAAACGTAGCAAGCCGAGAACTCACTTTTAAAGGATCTTTCATATCTTGCATTGGAGAGACTGTAGTGGGCGGTTTTTTTTCTGGAATTTTAAGGGGTTCCTGAGATTCTAATTTTATTTCTTTTCTAGCAATCTCAGGTTTCTTTTTTGAAGCTATTTCTCTGGATTTATCACTTTCTTTTTTTTCAACTTTTGCGATAAACGCCTTTGCAGTTTTATTATTTGGGTCTATGTAACAAACTTGTTTCCAGGATTTTAACAAACGGCTTGGCGCTCGTCCAATCACAGTTTGTATCTCACATAGTAATTCGGCAGCAGCTAAATGGTCATTACTTAAAGCAAGAACTTTTTCTAAAATTTTTTCTGCTTTTTTTAGATTTCCTTCAGACTGTTCAATTTTTGCAAGAATAAATAAACCAACTGAGTCGTTTTGATTATGCTTAAGGCCGATATCACAAACTTTCCTAGCTCTTCTGAAATCATTTTTATCAAGATACATATCTGCTAAGACCGGAAATAGAATTGTGTCAAAATGATCTGCAAAATATAGTTCTAATTCTATCTGGTTATCTAAATCCAAATCATCTCCGATTATTTTCTACCCAATCATTTATATAATCTATTGTATGCTGAACAGGAGTACCCGGTCCAAACAATTTTCCAACTCCTTTTTTCTGAAGTGCATCCATATCTTTAGGCGGAATAATACCCCCGCCTGTTAGCAAAACATTATCAAGACCTTTTTCTTTCATTAATTCAATTACATTTATAAAAATAGTATTGTGCGCATTGTTTAAGCTAGATAGAGCAACAACATCGGCATCTTCCTGGAGTGCTGCTGATACGATCATTTCTGGCGTCTGCCGGAGACCTAAATATATTACATCCATTCCTGCGTCTCTATAAGAAGCAGCAAGTATCTTTATTCCTCTATCATGACCATCTAGACCCGGCTTAGCCATAACAATTCTTATCTTACGTCTCATAATATATACAAATTAATAACGAGGATTTTTATATCATAATCCTGATTAATTCTATTAATTTTTAAATTTTTGGATTAAATCAATCTTCTTTTGAATCTAATATGAATGTTGCTGGTCCATTATTAATAATTTTAACATTCATAAAACTCCCAAATTCTCCGGACTCAACTTCTATTTCATAATTTCTTAAAGATAAAATAAAAGTATTATATAGTTTCTTACTTTTTTCAAATGATTTAGCATTAGAAAAACTCGGCCTTCTTCCATTAGAAATATCTGCGCAGAGTGTAAATTGGCTTACAACAAGCACAGAACCTCCTACTTCCTCTAATGACAAGTTCATTTTCCCTTCACTATCATCAAAAATCCGCATTGTAATTAATTTTTCTATAATATAATCTATGTCATCTTTCTTATCACCCTTCACAATACCAAGTAAAATTACAATGCCATTTTCTATTGTCGCTTTGGTTTCTCCCTGGATCTCAACACTAGCTTTTAATGATCTTTGAATAACAACAATCATTTATTAGTCAATCCAAACATTATCCTTCCCATATTTCGATCTCAATAATTTAATAAAAATACTATCCGCAGATACTTTAACATTATGAGCTAATACTTTTAGAGGTTTGGGAGAATCAGAATTCGGGAGATGAAATAATAATCTACAATTACCTTTATTATTTTTAGCCATTTTCATTAAATCATCAATGCTCTCAGTGCTAGTTATTCCAGAAGGAAGTTTAATATTTAAACATTGTGATAATCTTTCTCGAGCGTTTTTAACAGAAATAATTTCATCAGATAAAATTTTCAAATCAGAAAAATCGGAAGTTTCTGAAGGTTTCCCTTTCACAAAAACGACATTCCCCTCTTCAATTAAATTTCCATACGATCTATATGCATCACTAAAAACCACTATTTCTGCATGGCCCCCTAAACAATCCATATCAAAAAATGCCATTTCTCTATTTCTTCTATCGTATCGCCTAACGATTTTTGTGATCATTCCACCTATCATAATTATATCATTTTTTGATAATTCATTGCTATCGTCAAATGAGATATTTGTAAACTCTTCTAAATCTTCAGCGTGTTCTAATAATGGATGACCCGAAACATATAAACCTAAAACCTCCATCTCTTTTGATAACGATTCTTTCTCTGACCATTCACTTATGTTTTCTAAAATAGGAGTTTTGATTAATTGACTATTAGCATTACCAGCACCAAATAAATCTACTTGATGTTTATTTATTTCCTGTTGCATGTTTTGACCATATTTTACCGCTTTGTCTACAATATCGTAATTTTGGGCACGATTACCTTCCAATGAATCAAGGCTACCAGAAGTAATTAAGCTCTCTAATACTCGCTTGTTAACTTTTTGCTGTTCTACACGACTACATATATCAAAAATACTTTTATATGGGCCTTGATTAGCTCTCTCATCAATTATAGCCTCTAAAGCCTTCGAACCAACATTCTTAATAGCGTTCAGTCCATAAGAGATTGTTTTTTTATTGACAGGCCTAAAGTCTTCAAAAGAAATATTAATATCTGGGGGCTTCACTTCTATACCCATTTTTTTACATTCATTTATCAAAATAACGATTCTGTCAATGGTGCTCATTTCGCTGGTTAAATTTGCGCTCATAAATTCAGCTGGATAATACACTTTTAACCATGCTGTTTGATATGCAATATATGCATACGCAGTTGAATGACTTTTATTAAAACCATACTGAGCAAATTTTTCAATTAAGGAAAATATTTCTTCAGCTTTCTTTTTTGCGATTCCCTTATTTTCTGCACCTGAAATAAATTTAATTGAAAGCTCATCCATTAATGACTTAATTTTTTTACCCATTGCTCTACGCATAATATCAGCTTCTGCTAATGTAAACCCTGCTATTTCATGTGCTATCTGCATTACTTGTTCTTGGTAAACTATAATGCCATAGGTCTCATTAAGTATAGGTTCTAGTAACGGATGTGGATAGATAATTTTCTCATGTCCATGTTTCCGAGAAATAAAATCATCTATATTCTGCATTGGTCCTGGACGATAAAGAGCATTCATCGCTATCAAATCCTCAACAACAGTAGGCTTTAATTTTTTTAAGAATTCTCGCATACCCGAAGATTCAAATTGGAAAACACCAATAGTATGACCCTTAGCAAAAAGTTTATAAACTTTTGGATCTTCAAGCGAAATATTTTCTAGATCAATTGACTTGTTTTGATGTTTAATTAACTTAACTGCCTTATCAATAACGGTAAGATTCCTTAGGCCTAAAAAATCCATTTTTAATAGACCTAAATCTTCTAGGCCCTTCATATCATACTGGCTAGTGACATCGTCCGTATTTGATTTATAAAGTGGGACATAATCAGTTAATTCACCAGGGGCAATGACTACTCCTGCTGCATGAATAGAGGCATGTCGATTCATTCCTTCAAGCACCTTCGAATGCTGAATTAGCTCTTTATAATTATTTTCAGCCATCTCGGATAATTCAGGGCTTTTTTCTAAGGCTTTATCTAGAGTTATATTTAATTCGTTGGGTATAGCTTTAGCAATCTTATCTACCTCGCTAAATGAATATCCCATTACTCGCCCAACATCTCTAACGACTTGCTTAGCCTTCATTTTACCAAAAGTGATAATTTGTGTTACAGAATTATCTCCATATTGTTCTTTAATATAGTCAATAACTTCTCCTCTTCTTTCAATACAAAAATCAATATCAATGTCAGGCATACTAATACGATCTGGATTTAAAAATCTCTCAAAAAGTAAATTATGCTTGAGAGGGTCAATACTAGTGATTCCTAAAGCATAAGAAACAATACTTCCCGCAGCTGAACCTCTTCCTGGGCCAACAGGGATTTTTGAATTTTTTGCATATTTTACAAAATCTGCTGTAATTAAAAAGTAACCTGCAAAACCCATATTTTGGATTACACTTAATTCATGATCAATACGTTTTTGGATATCTGGTGATATTTCTCCATAGCTAGACTCAGCTCCCAACTGCGTTAAAGATCTTAGGTATTCATCTGGATCATCAGTTGTAGCTGATTGGGGGATTGGGAAATTTGGTAAATGCGATTCACCCATCGGTAGTGAAAGATCAATGCTATCAGCAATTCTTCTAGTGTTTTCAATAGCCTCTGGGAATTCTTTAAATAGGCGAAACATTTCATCTTGTGATTTAAAATAAAACTCTGGAGTTGCGTATCTTAATCTTTTTGGATCACTACGTTCTTTGCCCGTTCCTAAACAAATATGAATATCGTGCGCTTCCCAGTGATTCTTCTTTGCGTAGTGCGCATCATTAGTACACACTAATGGTAAATTTAAATCACTAGATAATTTTTTCATGTTTACAATATTCGCTTCTTCCTCTGGGATACCATGATTTTGTATTTCAAGAAAATACCTATCTGGAAAAATTTCAGAAAATAAAATAGCTGATTTTCTTGCACCTTCATAATCACCCTTAAGCATTTTTTCAGGTACCTCACCTTTTAAACAACCTGATAAGCATATTAAACCCTCGCTATAATCTTGTAATAATTCAATATCTATTCTGGGGCGATAATAAAACCCCTCAAGATACCCTGCTGTAACCAGCTTCATAAGGTTTTTATAGCCTTTGTAGTTCTGTGCTAATAAAATAAGATGATTATTTCCCCAACCTCCTCCTGGTCGCTGTTGCTTATCAAACCTTGAGCCTGTTGCAACATATATTTCACAACCAATAATAGGCTTTATTCCCGCTTTTTTTGCTTCTTTATAATACGGGATTGTACTAAACATGTTCCCATGCTCAGTAAGGGCTACTGAGTCCATATTAAGATCATCAATAGTGTTTATTAATTGATCTATGCGCTGTGCCCCATCAAGTAGGCTGTAGTCAGAATGGTTGTGTAAATGTATAAATTCAGAATTCATTATACTTTTCCAAAGTAGATAGCAAGCAAACCGTTGATTGTGCTAAACTTTAAAATTTTTGAACACGTTTTAGCCGTTGAAATCTGCGGGTTTTTTATAAATAAAAATACAACTATAAATAACGGAATCTCAACCCCAATAAATAAGATAATCATATACCAACCCCCATAAATCCCAATTAAATAAGGGAAGGGAAAAACTGAACAAATTATTAGAGTTATAAAGATTATTAATCTAGTTGTTTTCTTTAAACCTTTTAAAATAGGATAGGTTCTTAATCCACTAATTTTATCACCGTCAATATCTGCCATATCTTTTATGATTTCTCTTAAAAATGTAAGTCCAAATGCCAATACCCCAGGTAACCACATTGGTCCAATATTACTATATGCAGCGCCTGCAAAAATAAAACACATACCTAAAATACTAGCAACCACAAAATTGCCAACTAAATACAACCCTTTTAAATGTGTATTATAAATAATCATCAATGGGACTGAGATTATGATAGCAATAACCTGTGCCATATTGGGTAGATTTAAACACATTATTGATCCTGAAGTATAAAGAATAAATGAAATAAAGATTGCTGAATTAATACTAACCTTTCCCAGCGATATGGGTCGATTTGGTCGGTTGATTGAATCTGATTTGATATCAATTGCATCATTCAATGCATTTGAAGCCCCTGTAAAACACATAACAACAATGGAAGTAATAAAAACTATATAATAATTATCAAGCTGATCTAAAATAGATGCAGAAATAATCATTGCAAGACCACTAATTAATACGTTTAGTGGTCTTAAAATCTTTAAATAATAAGCAATCTTGAATACCATAAATACGTATACTTTACAAAATATTAATAAACTTTAAAACCGAACAGCAACTACCCTCGTATCGCCATTAAAATCATCGTATGTGCAGATATTATTATGCCCTTTTTCCTTAAATATATTCTTTACCTCACAAGGATGATTGTCTCGGCCAACTTCAAGGATAAATAGACCATTTTTTTTTATAAGATTTTTGGAAAGATCTGCATACCTCTTATAAAAATTTAACCCATCTTTATTGTCAGTAAGAGCAATTTCTGGTTCAAAACCCCTTACATCTTTCATTAGCAAATTAAACTCATTTTTTGGAATATAGGGCGGGTTTGATATTACAATATCAAAATTTTCACTAGGAAAATTTTTGAATATATCCATGTCAAGAAATGATACATTTTTTGCATTTAGCTTCAAACTATTTTTCTTAGCCGTAATATTTGCATTTGGAGAGCAATCAATGCCCAAAACAAAAGATTGTGGTATCTCTAGAGCAATAGTAATTGCTATACAACCAGATCCAGAACCTATATCTAATATTGAAGGGTTATTATTTATTTTTTTATATTTTTCAATTGCTATATCTATTAATCTTTCCGTCTCTGGCCTTGGAATTAACACATCTGAATTAACATAAAATTCTCTTCCATAAAATTCACATGCACCTGTTATATATTGCAATGGCTCCCTATTTAATCTTCGTTTAATCCACGATCGTAGAATTTTACGATTTTTTCTAGATATAGGCTCATCATACCTTAAATAAATATCTAATCTATTACATTTTAATAAGGAACATAAAAACCACTCGATTTCACCTTTAGGATTCTCAAATTCTCGTTCAGTAAAATATTGTTCCCCCCATTTAATAAAATCAATTAATTGCCATGTTTCTGACATCAAATATTTATAATAATATACAAAATTAAGATATTTTTGCAGCCATAAGTGATTGTTGCTCTGCTATCTTAAGTTTTTCAATAAGTTCTTTTATATCTCCATCTAAGATATCATTTAATCGATAAGACGTAAAATTAATACGATGATCTGTTACTCTACCTTGTGGAAAATTATATGTTCTTATTTTTGCAGATCGATCTCCTGTAGAAACTAAACTTTTTCTTTCTGCAGCACGTTCGTCCGAAACTTTTTGTTGCTCCGCTGCTAATAATCTTGATTTTAATACTTTTAAAGCTGCTGCTCTATTTTTATGCTGGGATGATTCATCCTGACATGTAACAACTAAACCAGTCGGAATATGAGTAATTCGAATAGCGGATTCAGTTTTATTTACGTGCTGACCTCCTGCGCCACTGGCACGATAAGTATCAATTTTGAGATCGGCATCGTTAACTTGAATATCTACATCTTCAGCCTCCGGAAGGACTGCAATAGTTGCAGCTGATGTATGGACCCTACCACTTGTTTCTGTTTTTGGAACCCTTTGTACTCGATGGACTCCACTTTCATACTTTAGCATTCCAAAAGCTCCTTTACCAGCTATAGATAAAATTGCCTCTTTAAAACCACCAATGCCTGTATCAGATGAATTCATTATCTTACACACCCAATTTTTACGTTCTGCATACCTCGTATAAATCCTAAAAAGATCCGCTGCAAACAATGCAGCTTCATCACCGCCTGTGCCCGCTCTAATTTCTAGAATGAGGTTTTTATTATCATTTGGATCTTTAGGAAGTAATAGAATTTTTAATTCTTCTTCTAAATCATTTTTTTCACCAGTTAACAATAATAATTCTTCTTGTGCAATTTCTTTAAGCTCTTCATCATCTTCTTTAATAATAGATGTTGCCTCATTCATTTGACCAATAACAGATAAAAACTTTTTACCTGTTATAACAACATTTTCAATAGAACTATGCTCTTTCGCAATTTCGGCTAATCTTTCTTGATTATTATATATATCCGGATCTGCCATTTGCTCTGAAAGTTTGTCGTGCTTTTCAATTATGGCTAGAAGTTTTTCTTTCATTTCATTTCCTAACAAACAATAAACAATTAAGATAAAACATAAGATCTTTAAAAGCTCAATTTATACCTCGCTTTTTAAAAGAGCCTTAGTTCTTTAAAGGGGTTTATATAAAGTAAATTATTTTCGTCCGTATTTTTGATTAAACTTTTCAATCCGCCCAGCAGTGTCGACAAGGTTTTGTTTCCCTGTAAAAAATGGATGAGATTTATTTGATATTTCAATTTTACATAATGGATATTCGTTACCATCATCCCATTTTATTTTTTCTTTAGTATCAACTGTTGATTTCGTTAAAAAAGCATAATCACATGATGTGTCTTTAAAAACAACCAATCTATAATTATCTGGATGAGTATCTTTTTTCATTACTAACTCCTACTTTGATAGTTTACTTAAGCTTAATTTTAATTTATCCATACCATTTTCAATGGTACTAGAACTTACTGCATAAGAAAATCGTACATGCCCAGGTGCGCCAAATCCGTCTCCCGGTACAGTAACAATTCTAGCATCGTTAAGAATATACTCTGCAATATCAAAAGTGTCTTTTAAAATTTTTCCATTACTTTGCATATTTAAATACGCACTGAAATCTGGAAATGCATAAAAAGCACCTTTTGGTTTTATACAATTTATATTATCTATATCATTCAATTTTTTTACAATCAAATCACGTCTTTTTTTAAAAGCTAATCTCATTTCCTCAACACAGTCTTGACTACCTGTTAATGCTTCTATTCCTGCTTTTTGACCTATGGAATTTGCGCATGAAGTCGCCTGCCCTTGTATTTTTGACATAGCCTTAATGATCCTGCTGGGGCCAGCAGAGTAACCTATTCTCCAACCTGTCATGGCATAAGTTTTAGAAAGGCTGAAACAAGATAGTACCGTAGCATTGATAGAGCGTTCCCTATTTATTTTCTCTGTGCTGGTGAATTCAGAACCATATACTAACCTTTCATAGCATTCATCTGAAATAACAACCCAGTTTTTTTCTTTAGCAATTTTTAATAGCTTCATCAATGCATTATCACTCCAAACACCACCGGTAGGATTTGAAGGTGAATTTAATATGACTCCCTTTACCTGAGAGTCAATCTTTGACATTAGATCATCAAAGTCTGGTTCAAAATTATTTTCTGATAATGTATTAACAAGAATTGGCTCTGCATCAGCCAATCGAACAAATTCGGGAAAGGATACCCAATATGGTTTAAAGACAATCACCTTGTCATCTTTTTCAAATAATGCCTGACAAGCAGTTGATAAACTTTGTTTTTCTCCATTTGAGACTAAAATATTTTCAATTGAGTACTTAATAGAATTCTCACGAATAAGCTTTTTACAAATTGCTTCTCTAAATTCTATCATACCCGGACCCGCTGTATATTTTGTATACCCCTGATCCATAGCTAATTTTGCAGCATTTATGATATTTGAAGGGGTGTTAAAATCAGGTTCTCCTACGGAAAAATTAATTACATCTATTCCTTTTGATCGCATATCCGCAGCAATTGTTGCCATTTGTAAAGTAAACGATGGTTTTATTACATTGACCCGACTAGAGAGTTTAAAGTTCAAAATTTGTGTTGTTTTTTATGATGTTTTTCGGTGTTAAATCTTTGGTCGTCATTTTCATTGGTTTTATTTCTGTTCTTTTTATTCCCTTCATCCTCAATAATATAATCTTCTGAAAGAATATTTTTATACCTTGGACCTTTTTTATTTTTAGGATTAGAAAATGAGTTTGTTCTTGTTTTTTTTGCACCCACGTTATCATGTTTTCGATGTTTTTTATATCTTTTCTTTTTATTATTTTTTATTTTAGTTTGTTTGTTATTTGTTTTTACAATCCTTTTCCTCTTTGGTTTTGGAACGTCTGAAAATGATATTTTTTCTAACTCACTCATTTCGTCCTCTGTATCTATTTTATTATCACTTTCATCTACCATTAATGATCTTTCATCAAAAGAAAATGATTCATGATTAAACAAACCATATATTGTACCAAAACCTCTTGTAATCCCATTCCCTATACCTATATAATTTGGCAAAACAAAATTTGTCTTGAATTCACCTTTAAACGAACCCCATTTATTCTCATCGAGAGGTTTAGGGAATAAACTTGACACTTTTACTTTTGTAAAAATATCCTCTTTAATATTATTCCCAACTTCTCCTGCCATAAAAATTATATTTTGTCCAAGAAGTTTATTTAAATAAGATTGTTTTTCTTTGTTTTTTAGAAACTTATACTTACCACTTGTCATATGATTAAGGGCGATCCATGGTGTAATAAATTTGTAACGCACTAGCCTATTAGAAATAATAAACTGTCTGTTTACTGTTTCTAAGTCACAATCTTTCACATCAAATGTAATATTACCAAAATCCAATGATTGAATATTTTCACATATTTTGACAACAGGTTTAGCCCCTTCATGAATTCCAATTAAATATATCTGCTCATTTAAGATTTTAACTTGAACTCTAGGATATAAGTATTTATCACGATATGATCCATTCAACATTGGTATAATTTCTTCATCTGGGTATTGCCTCATTAAAACACCTTTTACTTGGTAAGGGGTCTTTCTAACGGGCTTATCCGTAACAACCCTAGCGACAACAGTTTTTATATCAGAGGGGTTATCTTTCATTGTTATATTACATAATAATTATTGACTCATCGTATCCAGGAATTCTTCATTTGTCTTCGTTCGTTTCATTCTATCTTGCATAAACTCCATCGCCTCTTCAACCTTCATATCATTTAATAGCTTACGCAATATCCACATTCTTCCTAATTCTTTTCTGCTTAATAATAATTCTTCTTTTCTAGTGCCGGATTTAATTATATCAAAGGCTGGATAAACTCTTCGATCACTAAGCCTACGATCAAGTACAAGTTCCATATTCCCTGTGCCTTTAAATTCTTCAAAAATCACCTCATCAGCTCTACTTCCCGTATCAATCAGGGCTGTTGAAACGATTGTGAGGCTTCCCCCTTCTTCTGTGTTTCTTGCTGCACCAAAAAATTGTTTAGGTTTTTTAAGTGCATTAAAATCGACTCCACCTGATAAAATTTTCCCACTATGAGGTATTACAGCATTGTGTGCCCTAGCAAGTCTTGTAATGCTATCTAAAAGAATAACAACATCATTACCAAATTCAACTAAACGCTTAGCTTTTTGTAAAACCATATCAGCTACGGATACATGCCGCTCAGGCGGCTCATCAAATGTTGAACTGATCACTTCTGCATCCACATTCCTTTTCATATCCGTAACCTCTTCAGGTCGTTCATCGATTAAAAGAACAATTCTTTTTGTTTCTGGGTGGTTTTGGCTAATTGCATTAGCTAATTTTTGAAGCAATATAGTTTTACCTGTTTTAGGCTGAGCAACAATTAATCCACGCTGGCCTTTCCCGATGGGTGAAATTAAATCCATGATTCTCATTGATAAATCTTTTGATTTATCTTCGAGTTGAAATTTTTCTTCAGGGTATAATGGCGTAAAGTTATTAAATAAAATAATATCTTTTAATTTATCTACAGGCTGACCATTAACAGCTTCAACCTTAAGCAAAGCATAAAAACGCTCTTTTGATTTTGGTGGTCTTATTTGACCTGCTACTAAGTGGCCTGTTTTCATACCGAACCTTTTTATTTGAGATGGGCTTACATATATATCATCTGGTCCTGGCATGTAGTTATAATCTGGAGAACGCAAAAAACCATAACCATCTTGCATAACCTCCAAAACCCCCTTAGCAGAAAAAGAATTATCTTTTTTAGCATGGGTCTCTAATATTTTAACAATTAATTCTTGCTTATTTAATCCTCCAATACCGCCTTCTATATCTAATCCTTGGGCTAATTCGTTTAGTTCACGAATATTTAATGATTGCAATTCATTTAGATTCATTGTTTTATATACTCTTAAATAAAATTATTGGAAAATATATTTTAAAGCTTCGCGGATACATTGAAGCTGATGGAAGTTACATTAAATTATTCCTGTGTCAAAAGGTATTTGAAATTCCTTAAAAACCTCTTCTGCAATATAATGTGTACCAAAAATCAAAATTATATCATTTGATTTACTTATACTTTTTAATTTTTTGATACAACCTGTTATTGAAGAATCTTTATAGTTTTTCACATTAAGGTCAAATAGCTTTTTTGAAAAATCTGAAGCATTTAAAAGGAGACCATTTTTATCACTAGAAATATATAATTTTTTAAACCTATTTTTTATTTGTTTTGCAAGATTTACAATATCTTTGTCCCCTTTTAAACAAAACACCCCGTATAGGTTGCTATTAGGAAATAAGTTATTAACAGTGCCTAAGAGATGCTCTATCCCTGCATCATTATGAGCCACATCATAAAATATTCGTTTTGAAACACGGTGCATACGACCTGGCCAATTTATTTTTTTTATTGCCTCATTAATTAACTTATACGTTATCCTCTTATTAAAATATCTAATAGCCGCTATAGCTACGGATATATTTTGTGCTTGATAATCGCCGATAAGATTAGTACTTAAATTTTTATCAATGATTTTAAAAGTTGTCCCGTTTTCGCTTATCTTTACTTCTTGTGGGGTATTTACCTCTATGATTTCTGAATTTTTTTCACAAGCTCTATTTTTTAATATTTTCATAACTGACTTTTTCTGTGGAGCAATGATTAGAGGTACATTTTCTTTTATGATACCAGCCTTTTCATAAGCTATTTTTTCTATACTGTCTCCCAAAAGATCGGAGTGATCCAATGAAATAGATGTAATAATAGTCAGGACAGGTTTAATAACGTTAGTGGAGTCTAACCTGCCCCCTAATCCCGTCTCTATAATCGCAATATCAACATTTTTCTCTTTGAAATAATTAAGTGCCATAGCTGTAGTTGTTTCAAAAAATGTCGAATTTATTTTTTTTATTGCACCTTTTACATTATCCATAAAATCTAAAATTTCATCATCTTTGATTGGTTTACCATTAACCCTAATCCTCTCATTGAATTTGATTAAGTGAGGAGAAGTGTAAAGCCCTACTTTATATCCACTTTCAATTAGAATACTATTTAAACATGCGGCGGTAGAGCCTTTGCCATTGGTCCCAGCAATATGAATCATTATAAGATCTTTCTCTGGGTTGTTTATATGGCCAAGCAAATCCCTTGTATGTTTAAGTCCTAGCTTGATGCCTTTTCTTTGTAATGAAAAAAGAAAATTAAGCTGATTTTCAATCCTGGGTAAGATCAATTTGTTTAACTTCCATTTTTATTTTATTCAAAAACTTAGATACTGATTTTCCAAATAATTCAGGAGAGTCCGTTACAAAAAACCTATATTTTCCTCGCCCATCACCGGCATTTAAACCATCCTTATTTAGTGCAGTAATTACTTTATTTGCTGTAACTAATCCTGAATCAACCAAGTTTATATTATCGCCTAATACTTTTTTGATTATTTTTTCTAAAAGAGGATAATGCGTACACCCCAGTATAACTGTATCCGGGCTAGATTTAATTAAATCTTCAAAATAAAATTCAGATACTAATAAAGGAATATTTCCATCAACCCACCCTTCTTCAACAAGAGGAACAAATAATGGACATGACTTATTGATGATTTTTATTGTTGGATCAATTAATTTTATTTTTTTCCCATATGCATTTGATTGAATTGTTGTATGGGTACCAAGAATAGCTATAATTTTATTCTTCGTCACTCTAGTTGCATATTCAACCCCTGGTTCAATAACTCCTATAATTGGGATTGAATACTTCTTTTTAAGATATTTAATTGCCACAGAAGATGCTGTATTACATGCAATTATTATCATTTTACAATTGCGATTAATTAACCATTCAACTATTTGTTCTGAATATTGTCTTATTCGCTCTCTACTTTTGTTTCCATAAGGAACCCTTGCGGTATCTCCAACATAAAAAATGTTTTCTTCTGGAAGTGAATGGATCAATGATTTAACAACAGTTAATCCGCCTATTCCAGAATCAAATACCCCTATTGGTCTATTATCCACAATCTAAGGACCTGCAAGAATTTTTTCACGTGATTGTTTGAAATATTTTATAGCCTGGTAGATAGCTTCAGCTATTTGTTGTTTATGCAATTTTTTTCTTAGCTGTTTTTCTTCTGCAGGATTAGATATGAAACCAACTTCTACTAAAGCATTTGGCATAGATGCTCCAATAAGAACATAGAACCCTGCTTGTTTAACTCCTCGATTCGGAGTCTCTAATTTTTTGTCTAACTCCATTTGTATGATTGATGCAAGATCTTCGCTTTCTTTCATAAACATACTCTGCGCCATTGTAGCCATGATAAGCGCTTCTCCAGTAAGATCCTCATATTGGTCTGTAAATTCTTCTAAGCTAATTACAGAGTTTTCTCTTGATGCAACCTCAATAGCATCCTCACTTTTACCTGGCCTTAGCAAAAAAGTTTCAAACCCTTGTACTTTTCTGTTTTTGTTTGCATTAGTATGGATACTAACAAACAGTTTCCCATTTGAATTGTTTGCTATTCTTGTTCTTTCTAATAATGGCACAAAGACATCTTCATCTCTTGTATAAACAACTTTAATACCAGATTTTTCTAAAAGTCTCCCTGCGCGTTTTGTTATATCAAGAGCAACATCTTTTTCTTTGGTACCATACTTACCTATTGCACCAGGGTCTTTACCACCATGACCCGCATCTAGAACAACAGTATCTAAAAGCCATCGCGCTTTCACATTTTTAATGTGATCATCAATCTTGGCCAAAGGTGTTCGTAGAGTAATAATTATCTCATTGGGGTCTCGACTTTGTGATAAATCATGACTAATTACATTCGTACCAAGCTTTAAAGCAAGCTGAGCAGTTTTTCCAATTTGATCTGATTCAATCTGCCTTACAACTCCATGTGGCATTGCTGAATTTATATTTACAGTATCAATGACTCCTCCGGCAATAGTTAAATAATACCAACCATGTTTATTTATAAACGAACTAATATTTCCTTCAAAAAATGTTTTTTTGGTAGGCAAACGAATAATAGTCCCATTTGACTTAACATCTATATTGATACCTGTAATATTAAATCTAACAACATCTATTTCTAATAATTCTTTTTTTGAATCAAAATCAATCCCAGGCAATATGCTTTTTTTTAATATTTCAAAGAAATATTCCGCAGGTATATATATATCATCTGATTCAATAATCGCTGTCATTGGCATCTGATATGGTTTATCATCAATTATTACATAACTACTATTGCCAGAAATTTTTATTTTAGAACCCGAAATATAGATTACTAATTTTTTTCTTTCAGAATTTTCGTAAAGTTTTGATGTAAAAGACTGAGCTAAATCTTTTGTAGAAATATATATAGGCTTTGTATCTGATAATACTTTTAACTCTGAACTAAAGCCCGTAGTTCTATTAAACACATTTATCTCTGCATTTAACAATGATAAAACAAATAAAAATAAAGAATATCGCATTTACCTTTTATGATTCATAAAAAGATACCATACCCAATATGAGCAATAAGATTTTCTTAAACAATATATCTAGTAATTAAAACAGATGCGCCCCAAAAGCGGGGCGCATTTACGGATTTCAAATTCGTATTATTTTTTATCGTACCACATTACCAAAATTGCTAAAGAGAGAATACCGGCAAATCCTGCATCACCAAATTGCGACATAATTCGTCCCAATCCAGCTATGACTCCAAAAAAGTCATCAAACAAGATACCAACAATAATTCCAATAACAACTAAGGTCTTGGCCAAATCTGTTAATTGCCCAAGCCATTCATTTATGTTTTGCAAGCCTTTCAGCATACTTTCCTCCTGTTTTCAGGAAAAAGGAAGGTCATTAAAAAAATAAACCTCCCAGCTATATCCTTTATTATTATCCTAGAAACGAGAGAAAAACCAGCAAGGCTAGAAGACCTGCAAATCCACCATCTAGAAATGTATTCACAAGATCTACTATCCCACCGATTGGATCAAATCCTGTAGAATATACGATGTTAACAAATACAAATAGGACTATAAGTGCTTTAATTACTCCTACTACTCCAGATGCTGCATTTTGTACGGTTGAGTTGACATCAGCCATGCCATACCTCCTTGGTTTGGTTCTATGGTTAGGATAATTGATTGTTTTAATAATTAATTACCCAAAATTCAAGACTAGCAACCTTCAATATTCCGTAGAATCTCGGGCTAATCTTTTTCGTTAATAGAATTTACAAATAATGCTGTTATTTACAATATTTTTTTATTTTTTTGAAAATCCTCATTTGATAATAATTTTTCTACTACAGAATTGACTTCTTCTGGACTAACGGATTCCATGCAATCACTACATAGTCTCCAATGTTTTGACTTGTGCGCACATCTTAAATGTGGGGAAACCACTTCACATCTTTCCCCTAATGGGCGTGTTAACTCTGCTGGTTGTGATCCAAAAATGGATATAACCGGGATACCAACAAAAGCCGCAAGATGCCCTGCCATTGAGTCCGGTGCAATAATACATCTTTGCCTTTTTAACCATATAGAAAATTCTAAAAGAGTTCCATGAAACACATTTAGATTTGAATTTTCTTTTTTTAATAACTTAATTAAATCAATCGATTCAGCTGTTCTTACAATACAAAATTTGTGTTTTTTTCCAAGAAAACCAACCAACTTAATCCAATGTGAATCAGGCCAAGATCTTCTGAAATCAGTTGCGCCGGTATGAAGAATTATTGCCCCATGATTATTGTTTCTTTGTTTTTGCTCTTTTACTTTCTCAAAACAACCTGCTTTAGAAGCTAGGTTTATAGCCCTTACGGATTGATGTAACCTTTGATCCATAGCATGTGGATGGGTAAAAAAATAATCACCGCCAGTAGCATTATAACCAAAGCTTATTTTTGGATTTAGATTCCACAAAAACCAACTGTTTCTTATATCACCTTTAAAATCAAACGCTAAGTCAATTTTCATATTAGATATTTTTTTTGCAAAAGACATTGCATTTAACCAATCAAAGATATTCCAAGATCTATTCGTCCATGGAGCATTAAATTGAACAACTTGATCGGCAACCTTTAAGTGAGTTGCCAATTCCACAACTTCATAGTTGCATAATAATATTATTTTAGCGTTTGGGTATTTATCTCGAATCATTTGCATAACCGGAATTATAATTATCACGTCACCAATCCGATGGTATTCTGCCACAAGTATTGTCTTTATTTCAATTTTTTCTAAATCATATTTTGTTCTAAATACATTTGCAAAAATGAAAAATGGCGCAATCAAAAAACTAATTATTTTTGACCATAATATGTTTGATGAACTATAAACTTTGGTTGTCAAATTTATAAACCTATCCTATATAATATTAATATTTAGACATTGTTTAAATCTGGATACTTTAAATCTTTCCATGGTATAGCAATAGATGTTTTGCCAGTTTGATCGGGTGGATTTAGCCTGGTTTCACATACTTTATTTTTAAATCTAACTACACATGGTTTTTTTGTATCAATATAAAAAGTTAAGCCTTGCAAATGAGATTCTTTAATTATCTTTGTGCCTATTGGATTTTTAAGCTTATCTCTTATTATTATTTGATTATGGTCCTTGTTTTCTTGCAAGCTATATGACAAATAATTTCTTATTTCCCAGAACTTTAACAGCCTAGAAGTCGTTGCTAATAAAATATCTTTTTTAGCTACTAAGTTTTTTAATTCATTTAAATGCAATATTAATTTTTTTGGTAAATCTTTTTTTAAATTTTCATTAAAATGAGTATAAATCACCATGATCCCCTCATTTTTAATTAATCTTTGAAGAATTGTAGGTCTTATTTGATCGACAAACTCATATATATCTAATATTCCCGCGCGACCCCAAGGATTAATAAAGCGAACAAATTCCCAAACTAAGTTTGCATCTCCTAATTTAACCGGATGAAGCAAGGTGTTCCCTGAATCATAAATCGGTTGTTTTATATAACGATATTTTGTCTGTTTCAATAACCACTGTAAAGATGTTTTTAATAATATAGAAGGATTCCATTTACTATTTTGACCAATTATATGAGTTACTTTTCCTGTCCAAATATATTCACAACCTATATCCATTAATAAGTCACTGTGGTAATTATCGTTTTTGGGCTTATCTCCATACATGCCTATATAGTTTCCAATTTTTTGATAGTTCTTACCAATTCCATGATTTATCCACACTGGAATTTTAACATTATATTCATTCAAAATTTTTAAACCAATTTTTGCATATTTTCTTTCAAAGCCCCCTTTATCGAAATTACCCCAAGAATGAATAGTATCTATATGCCCAGATCTCCACAAAGAACGTATAGTCGGCGCAAAACTAGTTTCTTCGCTTGTTAAATTTTTAAAATACGATAATTGTTTAAAGTTTGAATTATTAAAAAACCAAAAACTGTTCCCAATTTCTAGATTTAATCCTGTTCCATATTTTGTTACACCATCACTATTTAAAAAATTCATAAAATCAATAAATGACTGTGAAGAAGACGCATTATCAATATCACTGGAAATAGACAATGCGCATTTATAGGGGAATGGAAACTTCCTGATTCCCAAATTCATTTTATTTCTTTAATCATTTTTGCTGGGTTCCCTGCAAAAATTGAATTATTTGGGACACTATCTAAAACTACGCTCCCTGCGCCTATAGATGCCCCAGAGCCAACTTTGGCACCAGGCAATATAATAGAATGAGCACCAATTCTCACATTTGAACCAATATGTATATCGCCTATATGTCCGGAGTGAACCCCCTTTGGATTTTTTTTTGACTTAGAAAAAGCCTCTGTCGTTATAAACACACAAGGTCCAATCATCGTACCACTATCAATATTTACTTTTGAATTTGGACCTGCATAAATATGTGTACCATGACCTATAGAAATATTTTCATTAAGATATATATTCTCTGGATAGTTCCCAAATCTAACTGTTGGATTAATATCTACCCCCTCACCATGCTTCCCCAACCTCTTTTGGGCCCAGACATTGCCTACTAGGAATGCTGTGAATAAATAATATAATTGCTTCCAAAATAAAAATGAAAATATTGTCACAAATTTATTAAATCGATTCATTTTTTATTCCTCCATTGAGTAAGGTCTTTTTTGATTAGTTTTGACAAAAGTTCAATATCTTTTTGAAAGAAATTATCAAGCTGTGAAAATACTGCCCCATTAAGATTGCCTAGCTTTTCATTCCTTTGGTTTATATTGTGTATTTTTTTAGCAATTCCAAAATTAATCGAAAGTCCTAGTTTTTTTTTTAGACCCAGCATTTGATTTGTTAAACTTGTAACAAATGGACTACTTATTTTTCTTGTTTTATTATAAGTCCTATAGACTGGTAACGATTGGGAGTTTATTTTTAAAAAAGAGAGGATAGATAAATATTCTTTTTCAGTGGATTTAATAAAATCATCAAATAATATAAAAAATATTTTTTTTTTATTTACGATTGAAAGCAACCTTTCAACCTGAGCACCCAACTTTGCAATTTCCCCATATGCCAGCAACTTTTTATCTAGACAACCAATGGGAACCTTGTTACCGTTCAATCTTTGATCTTGTAAGTCCCATGCACGAATAAAATCAACTTCAGTTTCACCAAAAACTTTTAGAGCAGTTTGATGAAATGAATATGCAATTTCTATGGGGTTTCTTAACATGACTATGAATTTCGCATCACTATTAAACTTTAATATGTTCTTTATTGCAACTTTTGAATATAAATACATAGTAGAAGCTTCTCCGACAGCCTCTATTCCACAATCACTATTAGATTTTGAAAAACACTTTAAATATTTTTCTAGATTATTCATCCCCCCATTATTGATATCTCTACTAAAGTAATGTGGTTCTTTTGGGTTTGACATAACAATATTTTGATGTGATTTTAAATATCTATATAAAGATGTTGTACCACATTTTGGAGCACCCACAATAAAAAAATTTGGTATCAATTTCTAATTATTTTATTAAGATTTTCAACATTTATGATCCTAAAATATATCATGCATAATAAATAAAAGAACATTATCACTATATTGATTTCTAACCTGTCATTAAATATGTGAAATGATATAAAGCCCACCAGAAGAAAAAATATAATTAACATAATTTTTTTCATTTCTAATCTAACAGGAATCAATCTGATATTTATAAAATACATTGAAAACGCCATGACCATAAATGATATACATGTAGCATAAGCAGCTCCCAATGCCCCATATATTGGAATAAGAAAAAAACATAAACCAATATTTGTAATTGCACCAATTAACCTAGTCCATGCTGCATAACTAGGTAGGTTTTTTAAAAACATACCAGGCGTTTGTAATAAGTAAAATCCATAAAAAAAATAACCCAGTGATATCCATGGTATTATGGTTAAAGACTCCAAGAATTCAGTACCAAAAAATGAAAAACCAAAAAATTCAAACCTTATTAAATCATCTGCAAAAAATAATAACCCTAACCAAACAAAACCAAGGATTGATAACACTATAGTGTTTATTCTAGGGTATAAATCACCACTAAAAAAATTAATCTTTTTTTCTAGAAAATAAGGCTGCCACCCCATGTTAAAAGCATTCGCCAATAATAACATTAAAACCCCAACTTTATATCCTGCACTATAAATACCAACTGTTTGCAAATTAGTTAAAAGTTTTAAAATATATCTATCTGCCACCTCCATTAGCATTGCAAATAAACCAGCAGGAAGAAAAGGTATTGCAAAAGAAATAATAGTAGACCATCGATCTTTTGAAAGGCGATCTATATCAAATCTTTTAATTATAAATGGTAGAACTAAAATAAATAATAATACGGATGCAACTAGGTTCCCAAGGAAAACACCTTCTATATTCATTTTTAAGATTAAAATAAAAATAAAATTAAATATCATATTAATTCCAGCATTCAACATGCTAAATAAAATAAAAATATTGGGTTGATTTTCTGCCCTATAACCAAGCATAGGTATAGAAGAAATGGAGTCCAAAAAAATTATTAATCCCATTACCATTACATAGCTAGGTTCATTAACGCCAAACAGTACCATCGCAAGACTATCTCTAAAACAATAAACTATTATTAGAAATGGAATGCCTGTAATAAAAAGTGAAAATATTACATTTGTCAAGACCGCACTACGATTGTTTTTATTAGCGGGGACATAATTTTTTAAATAAGCGGCACCCATACCATATCGCACAACTATATTTAACAGCGGTACGATTGTATAAAACAGAGCAATTACTCCATACTCTGATGGTGTAAATCGGTTGGTATATAAAGGCAAAAGCAAAAAAGTAACAAGCCGGCTTACTATATGACCAAAGCCATATATTAAGGACTGTTTACCCAAAATTTTTATAGACATTGATTAAGCTAATTTAATTTCAATTGTATCACGAAATATCCCACTTGCCCCAAAATTTTCTTTAAACCGACCCAAGCCCATATTGGGTTCACCATCAATAGTAAAAATTCCAAAATCATAAATTTTGAAATTATTATTAATTGCCCAATCAAATATGGAATAAAATAATAGGTTTACCGACCTTAATTCAGAATAATTCTCATCATGACTAATATAGAATGCCAACAATAAATCTTCATTAATTTGAAAGTTAACAGCTCCAGCAATCATTGTATCATCAAGATATGCCCCAAACAAGGTTACTTTTTTGGGATAAATTTCTTTTATCCGCCTTAGCTCATCCAAGGTGTGTGTAGGCTGAACTCCATGTCTTATTTTTAGATTGTTTTTCAAAATTTCATAAAAAGAACTTAGGTCTTCTGATTGTTTAATTTTCACTCCAATTTTACTTGCTTTTCGTATTGACCTTCTATGTGATATGTGAAATTTTTTCGCAACCATATCAATATTTTCATCTAAAAACAGTATGCTTGTTATTTCTCTTTTTTTATAACTGAACCCATGTCTAAAAAAAGCAAAGTCCATATAATTAGACAGCCTCTTTTGATATAAGTTAGGTGGTAGCGTTATTGTTATCCTGTGGAAGTTATTATCTTTAGCATATATTGTTAATTCTTCAACTATTGCCAGAGCATTGGATATAGATAAAGTTTCCGGCAAAACAAATGAACCAATAGATGAACCGGGATGCGAAACTAATAACTTTTCACCATTATTATTTTGCTCAGCGGCAGGAAAAACAGAAAACAATTTTCCTTTTTTCTCAATAATTAAACTGTGATCTAAAAATCTTGATTTTGGATGATAATTTAAAAAACCTTGTAGATGAAATAATGTACCATTATTACTGGAAAGAACAAATTTATCCCACTTGGGCATATCTGAATTATTATATCTTTTTATTTTAAGCATTACAATTCTTTTTTAACCTAACACTAATCATTCAATAATATAATATTGACTTTTTAGTTATTGGAAGGTGTTTGCATCTAAATATAATTTGATCATATAACTTAAAGGATAATAAATTGAATTGTTTAATTGAAAAAGTGATTGCGCGAGAAATACTTGACTCTAGGGGTAATCCAACTGTTGAAGTTGAAATAACTACTTCTTCGGGAATAAAAAGCCGAGCATCCGTGCCCTCTGGTGCATCTACTGGTGAGCACGAAGCAATTGAGTTAAGAGATAATGATAAAAAACGATATCTTGGTCGGGGAGTAAAAAAAGCAATTGATAATGTAAATACTGTTATTGCTGAAAAATTAATAGGGCTTGAAATTACAAACCAATTAGAAATTGACAATCTCATGATACAATTAGATGGAACAGATAATAAATCAAATCTTGGCGCCAACTCTATTCTAGGAGTTTCGCTTGCAGCTGCGCATGCTGGCGCAATGGCGAATGGTACTCCTTTATATAAATATCTTTCAACATCTGACAATAACTATTTATTACCATTACCGATGATGAATATACTAAATGGAGGCAGTCATGCTGATAATTCAGTAGATATTCAAGAATTTATGGTGCTACCAACTGGAGCTAATACATTCTCTAACGCGGTACAAATAGGGACTGAAATTTTCCATAATTTAAAAAAAGTCCTTCATACCAAAAACCTCACCACATCTGTCGGCGATGAAGGTGGATTCGCACCAGATCTAAAATCAAACGATGAAGCAATTGAGGTGATTCTTGAGAGCATAACCAAGGCAGGTTTCCAACCCGGTAAAGATGTTTATATTGCACTAGATGTTGCCGCCAGTGAATTATATGCAGATAATAAATATAATTTGTACTCAGAAAATAAAAATTTGGACTCCGATGGAATGATAAAGTATCTAGTCAGCCTTGTTGACCAATACCCTATTTTATCTATAGAAGATGGATTACATGAAGATGACTGGGATGGGTGGAAGAATTTAACATACGAGCTAGGAAACAAAGTACAAATTGTAGGAGACGATCTAACAGTCACTAATATAAAAAGATTAAACAGATCTATTGAAGAAAACAGTATGAATACAATTTTGATCAAATTAAACCAAATCGGTACAGTAACAGAAACAATTGAAGCTGTTAATGTAGCTAAAAATAACAATTTTGGAGCGATCATCTCACATAGATCGGGAGAAACAGAAGATACAACAATAGCTGATTTATCCGTTGGAATGGGAATGGGCCAGATTAAAACCGGTTCTGCTTCAAGAACAGATAGGACGTGTAAATATAATCAACTTTTACGTATTGAAGAAGAACTCGGGAAAAATGGAAAACTTGCAAATATACATTCTATGGGACACAAAAAATGAGTCGATATGGTTTAATGAAAAGACCTAAGAGAAATCGAATCGAAAAAAGTCAATTAATCGATACTCAAAAAAAGTTTGTAAGAGGAATTTTACTTTTAATATTATCTACGTTATTAATCGTTTTTATACTTGGAGACCATGGGCTTTTCCAATTATACAAATTGAAAAAAGAACGGCAAGAAATACAGAATTATATATCCCAACTTAGAAAGAATAGAGAATTGTTAATATCGGAAAAAAATCGATTAGAAAATGATTTAACTTATATTGAAGAACTTGCGCGTGAAAAGTATAGAATGGCAAAGCCAGGAGAAAAGGTCTTTAAAGTAATCCCCAAAAATAAAGAAAACGAATAAGTCTGAGTGGGGGATATTTAAATTTTTGGATTAATAAAAAATTTAAATATTATATTGAACCTCTAAATCTGTTTTCTCATTAAGAAAAGCATCTAAATATATCTCAACTCGTCTATTCATAGCTCTTGCTCTTTGTTTTTCTGTGAAATTACTAATTTTGCTTACGTCAATAACTGGACGGTGCTCTCCATAACCCAATGCCGAAAAATATCTTTCAGGCATACCCACATGCTTGTTCATCAATCTAACTATGTTTAAGGATCTAGCTGCAGATAATTCCCAATTACTAGGATATTTTGCACTAGGTGGAAGCTTAGCATCATCTGTATGACCCTCACATCTTATTTCCATATTAAGCTCTACTCCATGCTGGTCAATAATTTTTAGCAAATCCCTATGTTTAACTTCACTATGGACATTCATTAGGTCTGATTCTGCAATTAATTGACCTATCTGATACAAAACTGAGTAATATGAAGTATCAATTTCTGCTGAAGTTGATTTAAATAAATTCCCTGTAATTGTTATTTTTATCCCCTTTGTTTCTCTTTCAACAGAAATATTGTCATATACAAGACCACTCGTCATTTTTTCATAAGTCTCATCAAGCAAATTTTCAACAAGCGTGCTCAAACGTTTTTCTGCGTCACTAAGCATTACAAGAAGTAAAACAAAAAATGTTAATAAAAGAGTCACAACATCGGCAAATGTAAGTGCCCAAGCAGTAGACTTTGCTCTACGTTCATCAATACTAATTGTTTTTTGATGGTTAAAATCCAAGGTCTCAGCTTCTTTTATTATTATATCGGTATTGAGATGGAACAAAAGTCATAAGTTTTTCTCTTATTAACATTGGGTGTTCTCTAGCATGTATACTTATTATTCCTTCAACCACAATATTTTTTAACATCATCTCATTTTCAGATCGTCTTTTTAATTTACCACCGATTGGTAAAAAAATCATATTTGCAAAAAATACACCATAAAAAGTAGTAATCAATGCTAGCCCCATACCTGCTAATAACTCTGCAAATCTTTCGGCCACACTAAAGCTAATATCGGCTTGATTATCACCCGAAGCGAAATTATTCATCATTATAATTAATCCTAAAACAGTACCAAGCATCCCAAACGCAGGAGCATAAGAGGCCATATATAAAAACAATTCTTGACCGGCAATATGCCTACTATGTATGTTGTTCATTTCTAAGTTTAAAAAAGTTCGAAGTCTTTTTGCATCCCTTTCATTTATTGCAAGCTCAATGCCGTTTTTAAAAAATCCATCGCGCATTTTTGATAGATCCGCTTCTAAGGACAACAAACCATCTTTTCTTGCTTTTGTAGCCTTTTGTACAATCTCTTCAATTACACCATTATAATTATAAT
>CERX01086511.1_pt1 | contig 30571 bp, 29 predicted proteins | sample 350251 | NCBI WGS metagenome assembly CERX01 (sample SAMEA2621044, study PRJEB7988) | marine metagenome | biome: marine biome (ENVO:00000447); feature: deep chlorophyll maximum layer (ENVO:xxxxxxxx); material: "saline water (ENVO:00002010), including plankton (ENVO:xxxxxxxx)" | depth 50 m
GTTCCTTTATCTTATTATGTAGTTTCTTATTATCTTCAGAGAGTTTTTCTGAAGCAAGGTGAAGGATTAAACTCTTGAGTAATAATTACATAGTCAAAAATCAGGTAGAGAATAAACTGTTTACTACCTACCGAACTAACTCCATCACGGTTGAATGAGTTTTGGAAGTAGTTAGGAATAATTGAGGATATAATTTTGAAAACATGATGAAAAGAAGAACATTATTCATTACCGCACTTGTTTTGATATTGGGGTGTTCAAATGATCCTATTAATGAATCAAATCTAGTAACTCGTGGTGGTGTAAAATATGAAATAAACTCCACTAAACCTTATACAGGATCTAGTTTAAAGTTTAATGAAAATGGAAGAATTATTTTAACAGGTAATTATAAAAATGGTATCAAGAATGGTCTTTTTGAAAAGTTTTATGATAATGGTCAATTAAAAGAAACTATTTTGTTTGATGGTGGTAGTGAAATTGGTGAGTCTATTTTATTTTCGGAAAATGGAGATTCTATCTTCTATCAAAATTTTGATAAAGACTCTTCTGTCATTAAAAACAAATTATATTTCATTGAATCTGACCATTGGGTAATCACAGATTTTTATGTTGAAATAAATTCAGGAAATGAAAAAGATTTAACAATAGATAAAAAATTTATTGATGATGGGAGACTTTATATTATGAAAAATTCGATTCTAAAAAGACCCCCCGGTTTTGAAGATTCAGAATATTTAAATGGCATAAAGGTTGCCTTTAAAGAATCAGAAATTGTGTTAAATGGAATTGATGAAGAAATTCGATTAACTTATAATATAGATTTTAAAAAAAATAAAGTTGTAATTAATGATGTCAAAGATGATACTTCCGAAAATATAGATTTAAGGTTGTCTGAATCTAAAGGATACAATGAATTCACATTCTCTTATAATTTGGATGATTTAATCGATTTGGGTGTTACTGTACCTACCTACATAACACTCTCAAGGGTTGAGCTGAATCGAAATAATAAATAATTTAAAATCTATTTATGAACCTAGTTGGTAAATAGTATCCAAACAATTATATGAAAACCTTTCATTTTTTTCTCATATGGATTTTTGGCTTTTTTTTATTGTTATCATTTGACTTATTTATGGAAGGTATTGTATTCGAGTGGCTAGAATGGAATGGAACCACAAAAAATGACTGGTTTTTTGCCTTATGGTGGGGCGTTGTGGTGGTATGGTTTTTGTATGGATCACATACTTTGTATCAAAGATTACTTAACAAATAGGCATAATTTTTTAATTAACTAGTAAACAAGCCTCAGCTCCATCACAGTGGAATAAGTCCGACTAATCACCGTAGATTAAAAATATGAATTGGTTTGCCAAAAAAAGGATTTTAGGATATTGCAAAAAAATCTTTAATAAATTGTAATTCTTGAAAACTTATATGTATAGAAAAAAGTATATTTTAGCAATAATGGTATTTAATGTTTGCTTTGGTCAGAATTGGCTTCAAAATCAAAGACTAGAAAGACAATTAAAAGATGCCATCTCGAGCTATAACGAAGGAAGATATGCTACAAGTGAAAAAATATTAAATAACCTTATTGAGTCTGGCTATGACTCATTTATGGAAGAAGCCTTATTGTTACTTTTAAAATCACAGATTGCATTAAATAAAAATGCAGAAGCAAAGCAAACTGCAAAAATTTTCTTCTCAACTTTCCCTACAAGTACGCTGCTTAATTATACCATGGAGAGTTTGGGTGATTTATATGTAAATAACTCTAATTATGAGTCAGCATATAGAATGTATAGTAGAGCAAAAAACCTATCCATTGAATATAGCTATAGATCAAAAATTGATAAAAAACTGTTAAAATTAATAAAGATTAAATTACCTCAAAGCCTAATTAATGAATTATTAATTATTGAGACAGATTTACAATCAACCAATATTCATCTCTTGGCAATAGCATATTCTCAAATAATGGAGGGAAAACCCGATGATGCTGCTTTAACCCTAGGTAAAATAGATCCATCGGTATTATCAGATGATTATTCCAGCCTATTGGAAACTCTTCTTAGGGAATCATATAAACCACCCTCGCCAGTATTGACTATTGGTCTTGCTCTTCCCTTAACTGGATCAGATTCTCAATCGGGTCAAGCATTTTTAGAGGGATTTCAAAAAGGGCAAAATTTTTATCAATACGATAATCAGCGGCTATCTATCTTGGTAAGAGATACCAGAAGCGATGCTATTGAAACTATTAAGATTATTAATGAACTAGAGCAGATCAATCAACTAGTTGCTTTAATTGCGCCGGTGAATGATATATCATCCTTATCTTTGCTGAGCTCTTTAAGTCAATCCAACATTCCTATTTTATTAACCAGTAAACAAAATGGCGCTATAACTGAGATTAATGAAAATGCTTTTTTAATTAATTCTAATTATGCAATGGAAGGTAAGATCGCAGCACAGTATATCATTCAACATTTAGGACTTGATAGTATTGCGGTTTTGGCCCCTGCTGAAAAAAATACAGAAATTCAAATTGATTCTTTTATAAGCGAAGTAGATAGATTAGGTGGAAAGGTAGTTGCGACTGAATGGTATTCTGGGGAACCAAAAAACTTAAAAAGACAATTTAGATTTCTACGTCAGATTGCATTTAGTCTAGATTCAAAAGAGGATACATTTGATGAGGCGCTTGGTATGGAAATAGATAGCCTGGATGCCTTATTTGATGTGTCCGCTGATGATTTCTTTGATTTACCTCAGCCAAAAACAAAAAAAATGACTTCATCAGACTCATCTAAGGTACTGTTAAGCACTATTCAAGCGATCTATATGCCAATTAACTTTAAAGATTTGGAATATATTGGCCCTCAAGTTCCAATGTACAATTTTGATACAAAAATTGTTGGTAATTCTAGTTGGCAGCAGCTTGAAATATTGACAAAAGAAAATATTGGACCACATTTAAAAGGAATGTCATTTATCTCTAGTTTATTTAATTCCAGGCCTGATTCAATGATCAATAATTTAGATAATTTAGTTGATTATCAACTTGGGTTTTATAGCTCTAAATTATTGACAACATTAGATATGAATGAAATATCTAGAACTGCATTTAATACATCTCTAAAAGAGATTGAAATGTTCCATGGTGAGGGTTTTAACTACTATCCCTCTCCATCAAATAAAAATGTCAATTCAGCATTTCAGCTAATCGACTTTAACGGAAACGACTTTTTTAGGTCGGGTGTACTTACGATTGATTCGCTAAATGTTGTTAAAGTACAAAATCCATAGACGCTAGCAACTTGAACCTCATTGATTATTCTAAATTCTTCAACCAAAAGAATTTTATAGCATGTATTTCATTGAGAGATAAAAATTATGCAATTAATGATAATAGAAACGAATTTATTTCGAAATTAGAATTAGACCATTCAGTTTTCAAATTCCCAGATCAAACACATTCAAAAAATGTAAAAATAGTAAATGAATCAAATCTATATCTTGATACAGATGGAGTTATTAGTACCTCGCCTAAATTTGGATTAGGAATTTTAATTGCCGATTGTCTCCCAATATTTTTATATAATATCAATACTAATCATTTTGGTTTAATCCATTCAGGATGGCGGGGATCAGCGAATAAAATAACTTCAGTCGCATTAAATAAAATGATTGAAAAAGGTAGCAATCCAGAAGATATCAAAGCTGTAATTGGTCCTTCGATCGGCAAATGTTGCTTTGAAATTGGCAAAGAAGTTTCGGAGCTTTTTGAGACTCAATACATGGAACCTATTGTTGGATCAAAATTTCGTTTAGATTTAAAAGATTTCCTTCATAAAGAATTAATTTCTAAAGGCTTAATCGAAAAAAATTTATTGATTGACCCTCATTGTACTTTTTGTGAGAAAAATAAATTTTTTTCTCACAGAAGAGAAGGGCAAACTGCTGGAAGAATGATGGCAATAATGGGATGGAAAAATAAATGAGTTTAATTGATGCCATAATTATTGGTCTCGTGCAGGGGATAACAGAGTTCTTACCTATTAGTAGCTCTGGGCATTTAGTCATTATTCAAAATTTATTAAATGTTAATCTACCTGGAAATCTTATTGAGGTTGCAGCGCATCTTGGTACCTTGCTTAGCATTATTTTGATCTACAGAAAAGAGATCTTAAACCTAATTATCAATATTCGATTAGAAAAAACTAGAAAATATATACTTTTTATAATAATTGGCACTTTGCCATCAGTATTTTTTGTTTTATATGCAAAGTCATTTATACTTGAAATGTTTGAATCTGTTAAATCCGTATCTGTAGCACTGATTATAACGGGTTTAGTTCTATTTTTATCGAATTTTAAGAGCAAAAGGAATGAAGATATAAATTTAAAGAAAGGATTATTTATTGGCCTTGCTCAAGCATGTGCGATCATTCCAGGAATTTCTCGTTCTGGTATGACTATTTCTGCAGCATTAATTTCTGGCGTTTCAAATAAAGAAGCTGCAAAATTCTCTTTTTTACTTGCTATCCCCGCGATTTTAGGAGCAATAATTATAACAGCTATTGATCTAAAATATGAATTTGCCAGTACAATATGGTTTCCAATAGTGATAACTTCTATAACTGCATTTATTTCAGGCTATTTTGCCTTAAAAATTTTAATTAAGTTATTAGAGAACGGAAAATTTTACTATTTTGCTTATTATTGTTTATTATTAGGGTTGATTACTTTAATCATTACATAGAATGTCAAGCTTCAGTTCAAATTCTACCCAGCTTAGCACTGCGCTTAATCACTTATCTGAAGGAAAAGTTGAGCCGATTTATTTTTTGATGGGGGATGATCAATATTTACAACAGTTTTTCATAAAAAAGTTTCAAGAGTCAATTGATCGAGGGAATAAAATCGATAAAATGTTACTTTCTGTTGATGAAATAGGATCTAAAGAGGTTATAAATAAATTAAATGAATCTGATATCTTTTCTTCAAAACAACTCTTTGTTTTAAGAAACCCTAATTCGTTGCGCGGTAAAATGAGAGATGAGCTTGTAGAATATTGCGCCAATCCAAACTCCAATAATTATTTAGTATTAATTCAGGATGAATATGGTATAAAAAATAAGTTTATTAAATCATTGGTATCTTTTTTCAAACCAATATCCGTTTCTACTCCGTTTGATAGTGAATTAAAAAAATGGGCAAAACTCTTTTTTAAAGATAATGGAATAAAAAAAATTCCCAATGAGACCATAGAAAAGATCATTGATATTTTTGGGGAATCAGTCTATGGCTTAAAAAATGAGATTGATAAATTATGTTTAAGCATTGACAATAAAGAAAATCTTGAGAACGTTAATTATCTTGAATCTACGTATTTGATAAGAAGTTATAAAAAATTTGAATTTTTTAATTATTTAGGTAAAAAAAATACTCGTTTATCTGTTAAGCTTGGTAGATCGTTAGTTTCAAAAGATTCATCAATGTTAGATCTGCTCCGCCCTTTAAATGAATTTTTTCAGGAGTTATTATTTATTAAAATTTTTTCTGGAACTAATCGTAATTCAAACAGTTACACCTTACTATCACCGAGTGTGAATAGACAGCTGCCTAGCTATGCTAATAATTTTACTAGTAAAGAAATTGTTACTGCTATAAAAAGGCTAGCTAAAATTGATAAACAAATAAAAAGTTCAAATATTGATGATGAATCAGCAATTACAGAATTTGTCTACGCAACAACTAGACATGGATAACAAATTCCAATATACAGATGAGGAACTCATATCTCATTTTCAAAATGGAGATGAGCAGGCCTACATTGCTTTAGTCAATCGATATAAGGATAAATTAATTAATTTTGTTTACCGTTTAGTAAATGATCGCGACCAAGCTGAGGATATAATTCAAGACACCATGCTAAAACTATATACGCACAAACACTATTATAGAAATATAGCAAAATTTTCAACGTGGATCTACACCATAGCAGGAAATTTTGCGAAAACAGAATTGCGAAAGAAAAAGACTAGAAAAGTCACAAATAATAGTCAATTAGGCTACGAAGATCGCGAATATGATCCTCCGTCAAATGAACCTAGCCCACAAAAGCTTGTTGAGAATGATTTTATTAATTCTAAAATACATGAGGCTATTGATAATCTCCCTGAACATTTTAGAATTGTAACAGTTTTGCGTGATATAGAAAAACTTCCCTATGAGGAAATAAGCAGTATAGTTGAAATCCCCCTTGGAACCGTTAAGTCCCGCATTAATAGGGCAAGATTGCAACTGCAAAAAGATTTAAAAGAATTAATTTAAACGAAGGAGAGTAGCTATCGATGAATAGATATGAGTTCGAAGATAAAATTTCTGATTATATTGATAATCAACTAAGTGTTTCTGAAAGAAAGGATTTTGAAGATTATCTTAATTCAGACAATGAAGCGAAAGAACTGGTTGAATCTGTCCAAAAAACGATTAGACTTCTTTCATCAGCACAATCAGTAAAAAGTTCTAGTGAGTTTTTACCAAATCTCACTAATCGTATAAATTCTGAAAAGAAGAATATTTCTAAACGATCAAAGCAAAAAACTAGTAATCATTTTTTTGGATTTACCCCAATAAATGCTTCGCTTATGGCTGTATTATTGCTTTGTTTTATTTCACTTTCTCTAAATCTTCTTTCCAGTGAAGGTCCTACTATGCAGTCAAACATAGTTTCAAATACCTCCAGTCAAATAAAAGATATTGCTCCTCAATCTTTTAACTCAAACACCAACCTTGTTTCAACTATCTCTGACACTTCTGATACAACCTCTATTCCAAGATCAAATATTAAACTTGATAAGAAAATTAAATTGGTAAAAAATCAGCGCTAATCAAATTTTAACCAATATTTATTTCTCTCTGAATTTGATGTATTTGAGTCTAGAGATTTTTTATCTTTTACCATGTCTTTTTACAAACAAATAGCCGTTATTGTACTTTTCTTCACTATACAAATATTATTTTTTATACCAAATTACAATAATCTCTTCATTGTCACTCTAAAAGGCCTCGCTTCTGGGGGTTTAGTTGTGATTTTAATTTCTTATGCCTTTCCTTCAGTTTTTAAAGGTTTAAAGAATAAAAATAATATAGATGCAAATCGTATCTCTCAAAAAGAAAAAGATTTTAAGTCTATTGATAACAAATACAAAAATTTACTAAAACAAGTCCAAGATGGAATTTCATCAGCAAATGATAATTATACTATTGGCATCTATATCATTGACCAGGTCTCTGGTGATTATGTTTTAAAATCATCCTCAGACAGCTTGTTCGTTACTCCCGTCAATGTCCAAAATAACCTTTTATCTAAAATTACCTCAGAAAATAAATCTAAGATTTATAATAAAAATGAATATAATGATAATTCCTGGCATGAATTAATAGATAAAAAGAATTGGAAGGGCAGCGAATCATTATTGGGCTTTCCTATCCAATATGAAAATAATGTTATTGGAGCTCTAATTTTATATATTGATCATTTTTCAAAAATAAATTCGCAGGATCAACCTATTGTTGAAAGTTTAGTCAATATTTTTAACCAAGGCATTATTGATATCGAAGAATCTGAACAAAAACTATTAATTCATGCAAATTCAAACAAAATTACAGATTTATTTAGGGATTTTAATCCCGAATCAGATTTAGATACTTTTCTTAATTCTATTAAAACTATTTGCAGATCTATTTTTAAATATGATAAACTGACAATTGCTTTAACTTCAGAAGATAAAGAGAAATTAAAAGTCATTATGACGGACGGATTTGATGAGGATATTAATGATGAGCTATCTTTTAATGCTAAAAACAGTATTCTAGGACTTTCATTTATAAATAATCAGCTTATCCACCATGCTGATTGGCGGAAACAATTTCCAATGATGATTAGATTCGATAATGACCGGAATGACTATGAGGAATTTTCAACAATTTTGAGTAGCCCTCTTAGGTCAGAAGGAAAGTCTATTGGAAATATTTCTTTTGAACGAATTAATATTAATGCTTTTTCAGCGCAAGAAATCGAATTAATTGCCATGCTTTGTGAAAATATAAGCAAGATACTTGGCTGGATTGATATCCATAATCAGCTTAATCGTTCGGCTTCCAGGGATGGATTAACAGGTTTGCTTAATCACAAAACATTCATAAGTAGATTTGAAAAAGAAATAAACCGCTCAAGAAGGTTTGATCATCACTTAGGTCTGATTTTCTTTGATATTGATAAATTTAAATCTGTGAATGATACCTATGGTCATTTGTATGGCGACTATGTTCTTGAAGAGGTAAGTAGGATAATATCAAAAAATGTAAGATCTATTGATATACTAGGTAGATACGGAGGGGAAGAATTTTCATTATTATTAGTTAATACAGATATTAACGACTGTATACCATTAGCAGAAAAAATTGTCGAAAAAATAGCTAAAAAAACTTATTTAAAAGATGGCATTGCTGTTAATTTGACCATTAGCGCAGGTATGTCAGGTTTTCCTATTCATTCTGATAATGTTGAGGTGCTAATTGCCAAAGCTGATAAAGCTATGTATCGAACCAAAATTTCTGGTGGTAATGGAGTTAGTATTGCTGAATAAAATAAAAAAATTAAGTTTATTTATGGGGCTTCATTTAGCTTTGAATATTTTCCAAAAAATACATCTAATTCCAATAATAATTTTTATAGTTAGCTGTCAATCATCAAAACCTCAGGGCCCAATTAAAAAGGATCAACGGCTAAATCAAGAAGGCCAGATGATAAACCCGAATCCAGAAGCTTTAAAATTCTTCATGAATGGGCAGGTTCTTATGAATCAAGGCGATTTTCCCATGGCAATCATAGAGTTTCAAGAAGCATTAACCCTTGATCCAAATGTTGGTACAATTTACACTGCAATTGCTGAGTGTTATTGGAATATTGGCAAGCCTGAACTTTCAATGAAGAATTTAAAAATTGCTCTTAGCAAAGATGCAAAAGATGTAGAAGCACTTAAAATGATGGCAGATCAGTTTATAGCTCAAAAGAAATTTAATGAAGCCATTGAGCCTTTTAAAAGACTCAGAGAAATTGAACCTACCGAAATCCAATATATTATTGCATTAGCCGAGCTAAAGAAAATAAATAGAGACTATTTCAGTTCAATGAATCTTTATTTAGAGGCATTTAAAATTGAGCCCTCCCGATTAGAATTACTTGAATCTGCTGGAAGATATGCTCTTCAGCTTGAAAATAAAGATAAGGCAAAATCCATCTTCAAAGAACTTTCGATGAAAAATGCTGAGCAGTCTAGTTATTTAAATATTTATTCAGAGTTAGCTGTACAATCTAATGACTACGATCAAGCTATTTTGCATATTGAAGAATTAAACCGATTACATGGATATTCAAATGACCGTGAAGCAAAATTAGGAGTTTTATTTTTTGAATCTGGAAAAGTAAAAAAAGGTAAAAAAATTCTTCAAAATTTACTGAACCAAGATAGACTAGATCCTCAATACACTTTTTCATTATTCGAGATGTATCTTGAAAATAGTCAAAATAAAGAAGCAGGTGTAATTGGAGATAAAATGATTACTGACTTTCCAGAAGATTGGAGAGGATATTATAGCAGAGCTCTCGTATATATGAATGAAAACAATTTTGAATCTGCAATCTCAATTTTAGATCCTGTGTCAAAAACATTTTTTAATATTTTTTCTATCCAATATTTGTTGGGTCTAAACTATAGTAGAATAAAGAAAAATGATGCAGCGCTTGAATTTTATAATCAAGCTCTGAGTATTCAACCGCAATCCATAAGCGTTTTGCATTCTTTAGCAATTTTATATGATGAAATTGGTGAATGGATAAAGTCTGATAAAATTTATAATCAGCTTATCCAGACTGATAGTTCTGATGCTCAAGCATTAAATAATTATGCTTATAGCTTAGTGGAAAGGAATGAAAAATTAAATACAGCTCTAGCGTATGCGAAGAGAGCTATTGATCTAGAGCCAGACAATCCCTCCTATCTCGATACAATTGGATGGGTCTATTTCAAATTAGGTAATCTAAAACAAGCCAAGAAATACATTGAACAATCCATTGAAATTCAAGGAAATAATGCGGTTGTACTTGAACATCTAGGCGATATATTGATGAAATCAAACGACTTGATCAATGCATCGTCATACTATAAAAAAGCATACGATATTGATAAAGAAAATCTTCGACTTAAAAATAAGGCCTACCCTGAATAATAAATTAATAATTACCCTATTGCTTATTTCTATTCAAGGCTGCTTTTCTGTTTCAAAACGGATCATAGATAATGAAGAAGATATTAGAGCTTATCCTGATCTAAGTCAAAAAAAATATTGTAGAGGAAGAGGCTATGTTGTTTCTGAGGGGAATATGCGAGGTAGATTAAATTTTACCTTTACCTCTTCAAAAGAAACTTCCTATCTTGAATTTAGAGATCTTATTGGTAGAAAAACTCTTTTTTTAACATTTTCATCAAAAAGTATTGAGGCCTGGGATATACGTAATAATCGAAGGTATGATAAAGAGTCTTTATTTATCATTTTCCCTTTTTTTGAAATTATAAAACCTGACGACCTAACCAGCTTTCTATGGGGTGAGATACCAGAAATTCTCAAGGATCCAGATAATATTATAAACGAAGAGCAACTAACTAATGGTGAAATTCAATTTAGCTCATCGCAAACTGAAAATGGAATTCTCATTAATTATATTTCTTTCAATTTAATTGATGAAAATGAAACAATTAATCTCAGGGTCGAAAATAGAGAATTTGATTTACAGTATCCGCATTTAATAAGAAAAATTCCACAATCCGTAATGCCAATTAAGGAAAGTTTATGAAGATATCAATCATCATCCCTGTTTTTAATGAAAGAGATTCAATTAATCAGCTTTATAAGGAAGTTATTTCTGGAATAAACGCCAGAGATTATGAAATAATTTTTATTGATGATGGATCAACTGATGGCTCAGCAGAAGCGATTGAAGATTTAACTAAAAGTAATGAAAAAGTTACTCTAATCCAATTTTATAGAAATTATGGTAAATCTGCTGCCCTTTCCGAAGGGTTCAAACATTGTGAGGGAGATTATATTATAACTATGGATGCTGATTTGCAAGATGATCCAGCGGAAATAGATAATTTGATTTTAAAAATAAAAGAAGGATTTGATGTCGTTTCAGGGTGGAAAAAAAATCGCAAAGACCCATTATCTAAACGATTACCTTCAAAACTATTTAATTTTATTACCCGAATTTTTACTAAAGTGAAAATTCATGACTTTAATTGCGGTTTAAAGATCTATAAAAAATCAGTTATTAAAACTTTAGATATTTATGGAGGCCGACATAGATATATACCTGCTCTTGCTGGTCAAAAGAAATTCAAGGTTTCTGAGATTATTGTTAATCATAGACCAAGGATTCATGGTATAACAAAGTATGGTGGTAGAAGATTTTTTCATGGTTTTTTTGACCTTATTTCAGTTCTTTTCTTATCGAAATATATTCAAAGTCCGCTCTATTTTTTTGGCCAAATAGGGCTTTTTGCTTTTCTTCTTGGATTTGGAATTGAAGGATATGTTTTGTATTTAAAATATGTCACAGGGGAGCCATTTGCTATGCATATAGCTTTACTTATTTTTGGAGTTTTATTAATAGTGATAGGTATCCAATTTTTTTCACTTGGCCTTATTGGGGAGATGATCTCCAATTCAAATCAAGATAAAGAGACGCGTATAAAAAAAATATATAAAAAGTGATTAAGGTATCATGAAAATTGTTTTGATTGGACCTTTTCCACCATTACGAGGTGGCATCTCAATGTTTAATCATTCCCTGGCTAAAGAGCTTGAGAAAAATAATCAAGTTTATAGAATCTCGTTTTCTAAACAGTACCCAAATCTTTTTTTCCCAGGTAAGACTCAGTTCTTTAACTTTAATGAACAATCATCTATGAATTTGATTAATTCAATCAATCCGCTGTCATGGACGTCAACTGCAAATTATATTAACAATATTAAACCTGATCTAGTTATTTTTCAGTATTGGATGCCTTTTTTTGCTCCAGCTTTTTCCTCTATAGCAAAGAAAATAAAAAAAACAATTGACGCAAAAATTATAGTTAATTGTAATAATATAATTCCTCATGAATCAGGACTTTTTGACAAATATCTTTCTTTAAAGTTTTTAAAGCATTGTGATTATTTTATTGTTATGTCTCATTCTGTGAGGAATGATTTATTAAGCATACTCCCATCAGCAAATTATATTGAATCAAAACATCCACTTTATGATACCTTTGGCAGTTCTATAACTAAAGAGGAGGCGCGAAGGAGCCTTTGTTTGAAAAGCAAAAAGGTAATCTTAAACTTTGGCTTAATTAGAGATTATAAAGGATTAGACCTATTAATTAAGTCAGCTAAAAATTTAAAAAATAAATTAGATGACTTTAAAATAGTGGTTGCTGGAGAATGCTATAATGGAGAGCAGCAATACTATGATCTAGCAAAAAAACTAGAAGTACACGACTGCTTTGATTTTAACTTTGAATTCATAGGAAATAATGATATTCCAAAATACTTTTGCGCTGCTGACGTAGTTGTTCTCCCATACAAATCAGCTACGCAGAGCGGAATAATTCCTATTGCATATTATTACAATACGCCAGTTATAACTACAAATGTAGGCGGTCTTTCTGAATGCGTTTTGCATGGTAAGACAGGATTTATTTGCGACACCAAGCCTCAAAGCATTTCTGGGGTTATACTTGAATTTTTCAATTCAAACGAGAACTTCATCAATAATGTTAATGAATTTAAAAAACAATTTAGCTGGGAAATATTCGTAAAAAATATGATTGCAGCAATCAAATGAATGACAAGTCGGTAAATATTATAGTTTTGAACTGGAATCAGAAAAAACTTTCATTAGAATGTCTTAATTCTCTTGAGAATACAACCTATAAGAATAAGCACATAGTATTTGTTGATAATGGCTCAGATGACGGATCCGTTGAAGCGGTTCGCAATCTTTATCCTAAAGTTGAAATTATTAGATCAGAGAAAAATCTTGGATATGCTGGGGGCAATAATCTTGGTTTTACATCAACAAAAAATAAGGCTGATTATACAATTTTTATAAATAATGATACTTATGTCGATTCCTCATTTATAGAACCTTTAATTTATGAACTTGAAAAGGAGCCGAGCTCTATTCAAACCGTACCAAAAATATTTTTTGCAGATAAAAAAGAATTAATTTGGTATGCGGGTGGAAATGTAAATCTTACTTTTGCTCAAATCAATCACCGAGGAATAAGATCAAAAAATAATGAAAAATATAATCATATCAGGCAGGTAGGTTATGCAACTGGATGCTGCTTTTCTATAAGGACTTCTGATTTTAAGACCTTAGGAATGTTTGATGAGAATTTTCAGATGTATGGTGAAGATGTTGATTTATCTCTTAAAGTACGACGTGGCGGAGGAAACATTACATTTGTTCCAAAATCACAGGTTTGGCATCATATTTCTTCTTCAATGGGAGGTAGATATTCTTTTTTTAAGTGGAAGAAAAAATATACTAGCATTTTTAAGTTAATTTTAAAATACTCAAACCCAATTTTTTTCCCAATCACAATAGTATTATTTTTAATTAATGCTTTTTTAAATTTTATTTTGCTTAATCTATTAAAAATATTTAATAAATAATGAGAAAAATATTAAAACTTATTCCAGGTCTAGCATTTCTTGCCGATTCTTTAAATGCGCTATTCATAATTATAAAATACTCAATAGGTATCAATGTTCAGATTGAAGAAGAAAGAGCTGATCCAGATGATCCAAAATGGGAGAATAATCCATGGGCAAAAGTTTTTGAGAGGCGATGTGCGTATGCCTTATCACATTCTTACAGTAAAAGAGTGCTGGATTTATGTTGTGGTACAGGTTGGACTGCAAATGAGCTATCCAAAGTTGCTGTTTCGGTTAAAGCCATAGATTATTCAAAAGAATCAATAAGCAATGCTAAAACTAGATTCCCAAAAGGAAATCTAGTTTTTGAGCATATGAATGCATTGTCTCTTTCCTATCAAGATGAATCATTCGATACTGTAGTTAGTATGGAAGCAATTGAGCATTTTAGCAAATCAGATGGCGATAGGTTTGTAAAAGAGATCTATAGGGTGTTAAAAAAAGGTGGAACGTTTGTTGGCAGCACCCCTCAAGTTGAAACTAAAAATCCTCTAAAAATTATAGCGATGAAAAAAATTGACCCATTCCATTTACATCTTTATTCTATTAAAATGCTGAAAACGTTACTTTCAAAATATTTTACTAATGTGACAATTAAAAGTCAGCCGGAGGAATGGATGTTGTTTAAATGCACCAAATAAGCAACGAGGTAATAAAAAATTATATTCTTTCCTTAAAAAATCCGCAAGGTGGGTTCATTTTGCAAAAACAATATAACCAAGCGACGCTCATGAGCTCAGCTTTTTCGATATTGTCACTTGAATTAATCAATTGTTTAAATCATATTGATGCCGAAACTGAAGCATCTCATTTCTTGAAACATCAAGACAAGGAAAGCGGATTAATTATTGACCCTAAGTTAATCTTTAATAATTCAAATATTGAAAATCTAGAAAAAAATTACATTCACTATCAAACTACAGCTTTTTCAATTTCGGCTCTTGATGCATTGGGCTATACCCTTGAGCATAAATTTATTTTCTTAGATGTATTTAGAGGTAAGCAGAAAATAATACAATTTTTTGATAATATTAATTGGGATAACCCTTGGCACGAAAGCAATAAAATAATGTTCCTGCTTCAGTTTTTTTCATATGAGTATATCAGAGTCAAAAATAATCAATCACTAAACTTTATACATATCATTTTAGATCAACTTGATAAAATGCAGGATCCTAAAACAGGATTATGGGGCACCCAATTTAATGCTAGTTCATTTGTAGCAATGGCCGCTACTTATCATTTTCTAATTTTTTATAAATACTTCAATAGAGATATAAATTTTTCTGAACATATAGCAGCATCGGTTTTAAGACTGCAGATGAAAGATGGATTATATCATCCATTTGGGGGTGGAGGTGCTTGTGAAGATTTAGATGCAATTGATGTACTTTCAAAAGTAGTAAACTATATTGATAATCGGACTGAAAAATCACTCAAGAATTCATATCATGCATTGGAAAAGAACTTTAATAGTGATGGCGGATTTTGTTGGGCAAAGCGCCCAAGTTTTGCATTTTTATTTGGCTTAGAATATTTAAATCCTACCTCAAAAATATTTAATTATAATATGTTTAAATGGGTGGTTAAAAACAATCTAATAGGAAGCCTTTTTCCCTCTATCAAAGAAGACAAGGTATATAGATATAGCAATTGGGATGAAATGAAATTTAATATTCGCTATAGTGATTCATGGTCTACATGGTTCAGGTTATTATCTATAGCTGCAATAGAGAAAATGCATCCTAGCATTAAATCAAACGATATAGATTTCAAATTTAGACCTATTCCTTCGATAGGATGGCTACATAATGACTAATTCTGAACCTTTAGTTTCTGTTATAATGAGCGTAAATAGGGATGATGGAAATTTATATGATTCAATAAATAGCATATTAAATCAAAACTATAAGAACATAGAGTTTGTCATTGTAAACGATGGAAGCTCAAAAGATGTAAACAGAGTTTTAAAGAAAATAAAAGATAAGAGAATTATTTTTCTGCAGCAAAAAAATGTTGGCTTAACCGCATGTTTAAATTTTGGCATAACTAAATCAAAAGGTGAATATATTGCACGACATGATGCTGGCGATTTTTCAGATAAAAACCGTTTTATTGAACAGATCAAATTTTTACAAAATAATCCTAGTATTTCTATGTGTGGATCATGGGTTAATGAATATTCAAAAGGAGGTAAAGATTTAGGAGTAATAAGATTACCAGTTTCAGACCATGAAATTAAAAAACATATATTTTTTCAAAATACATTTTGCCATGGATCAATTATAATTAAAACAAAGGTATTGATAAATCTTAAATGTTATAGAGCTGAATTTATCAGATCTCAGGATTATGATTTATGGTTAAGAGTTATTGAAGATCATAATGTTGCAAATTTGGATAAAGTTTTGTATTCAAGAACAATCTCTGATGATAGTATTAGTTTTTCCAATAAGAACAGTCAGAGCGAATACGCTAAACTTGCACGATTATGTTTTGAAGCTAGACAGCTAAACAAAGAAGAACCACTTTATTTAATAAAAAAAATTAATTATGATGGATTTAAAGAACATTCCCCAAGAAAACTCAAGGGTAATTATAATTTTTACTGTGGAAGGCGTCTCTATTCCAATCGAAGAATGAACTTAGCAAGAAAGTATTTTTTGAGCTCTTTAATTTCAAATCCGATAGCAATAAAAAATATTATATATCTTATATTAACCTTTTTGCCGAATTCAATACGATTAACTTTGGATAAGATTTGGCTTAAGAGTAAAAAAAAGTATAAAATAAATATTGATTGAGAAATGCCAAAATCTTCATTAATCATTCCTACCCTTGATCGCCAGCGAATTACTTTTGATACCTTATTTTATTTAAATAATCAAACAATTAAAGATTTTGAAGTAATCGTGATTGATCAGACAAAATCAGCTTCCAAAGATTTGGAAAATTTTAGCTTTGAAAATGGAACAACTAAATATAAATATCTTAATATTGATAAGGTAGGTTTGCCTAATGCGAGAAACGTAGGGGCAAAACACGCTGTTTCTAAAATATTAGTCTATATAGATGATGATTGTATACCAGAAAATAAATTAATTGAATCCTATATCAATATTTTTGATAAGCAAGATTCTAAAGTTTGGTGTATAGGCGGACGTGTTATAGAGAAAGGAAGTAACGTTATGAGGCAAAGTGATAAAATTCTTGGAGGATGGGTAACTTGGTATGGAAAAACATTGAAAAACTTTGATTCTTCTGAAACGGGATTATGTCAATGGGCGCCAGGTGGAAATTTTGCAGTTAAAGCAGATAAATTTTTAAAGATTGGTGGATTTGATGAAAATTACCTTGGTAATGCTATTTTAGAGGATGGAGATTTTGGATTTAACATTATTAACCAGGGAGGGCAAGTTATATACTCTCCAAAGCCAGTGATGGAGCATTTACGAGCTCAACTAGGAGGAACTCGAAAAGAATCAGCTTCAAAAGGAATGTTTTACAGAGCTCACAATACAATTTATTTTTTAAGAAAACATAAAATGCGATTAAGGATCTTTCCAGCGTTATGGTATTTAATGGGAGTAGCAGTTAAAGATTTGATTCAAGGTAAACATGGATTTACTGCAATTTTTTGGACAAAAATAGGATTTATTAAAGGATTTTTTACTAAACCAAAATGAATATCGCTCAGAAAATAGCAAAGGAATCAATTATCTCATTTTCAGGAATATTCTATGGGAGTATAAATCGTTATCTATATTCAGCTCTATTGGCTCGCTGGGTAGGTCCCGAGTATTTAGGAATTTATTCTATGGCCAATGCCATAATGCTGATAAGTGAAGTTTTATCAAAGATGGGAATGGAAACAGGTGTAATGCGTTTTATTAGTCGCCTTGATCCCAAGGAGGATAAAGATAAAATTTCACAGATTATTGCCTCTGCTATGAAAATGTGCATTACCTTTTCTTTGTTCATTATGGTAGTGCTGATTTTATTTTCCTCATATATTGCTTTCAATATTCTCTCAGCGCAAACTTTGATGGTAAGCGTTCTAATTGTTTTTGCAATTTCTATACCTTTGAATGCGTCTACTCTTATTGCAGCTGCCGCCACGCAGGGTTATAAAAAATTGAAGTACAAGGCGTTTGTCACTCAATTTATAAACCCAACGATTCTGCTTTTATCAATGATAATATGTTTTTGGTTATTCTCTGCTGAATCTGCCTTAATGTTTCCTATGTTAATTACTGGAATAGTCGGCTTAATCGCAATGCTGAAACCAATCAAGCATTTATCTGGTGTTACACCATCGCAATTCATCAGTACTAAATTTAATTATGATTTACTGAAATTTTCTTACCCGTTTATGTTTGTAATTATCTTACAAACATTTATGCATTGGATGGATATATTAATGTTGGGATATTTTTGGGACGCAAGCACAGTGGGGTTGTATCATCCAGCTGCAAGAACAGCAGGCTTATTGCAGGCCTTATTAATGTCATTCATTAGCATATACGCACCAATGATTTCTCAGTTTCATAGTGAAAAAAATCTTATAAAAATGAACAATACTTATAAGATGGTAACAAGATGGTTGTTGCTTTTTTCAATCCCTATTTCTATCATGTTTATTGTTTTTCCAGAAAATATTTTATCTTTATTTGGAAAGGAGTATATAGCTAGCGCCGATGTATTAATAATTCTCACTATTGCAACATTATTACAAGCTATCTCTGGTGCAGCCTCACCAACCCTAGGAATGTCAGGCCTTACGCGAGTTGTTCTTTTTAATACAATTTTTGCATTTACATTAAACTTTGCACTAAACTATAATCTAATACCAAGTTATGGAACTAATGGAGCGGCTTACGCAACCTTAATTACTTTAATTATTATTGGATCTATTAGGACCATTCAAGTTCGTTTTTTACTAAAAATGAACTTTTTCTCCTTAAAGATGCTTAAGCCTATAATATCGGGTCTTATTACTTACTTTTCAATAATTAGTTTAAAACCTTTTTTAGCTCAGTACAATTTACTAGTTGAATTACTCATTGCCCTTCCTGGTTGTATGTTGATGTATGCTTTAATAATGTTTATTATGAAGCTTGATGAGGAAGATAGAAGTTTTATTAGTAGCTTGGGAGTAATAAAAAAAGGATTAAAAAGAAATAGATGATTTTTAATTGGAAAAATATATATTTCCTATCATTGATTGGTTTTTTAGTTCTTGTAGTCTTTTTATTTGAGCCGATAGTTTTTGGTGGAAAGATTTTTGGCTCTCCAGATAGCCTTAGTCCGAGATCTGTTGGCATTGTATTGAATAAGGCCTCTGAAGAATTAGGAAATTATCCACATTGGCAACCTTGGGTGTTCAGCGGCATGCCAACCGCCGAGGCATTTTCATATCTGTCAAAGTTATATTTCCCAGAATATATTTTTAAATTATTTTCACTTTCAGGAGCTTTTATCCAGCTTTTGCATCTCATTTTTGCCGGTCTAGGCTGTATGTTTCTTCTCAAACAATTTAAATGCTCCAACCTTGCTTCAATTATGGGTTCAATCGCATTTATGACCACACCTTATATGATTACAATGGCTGTTTATGGGCATGGTAGTCAGCTAATGACAGCGGCATATATCCCCTGGATTGTTTGGCTATCGGTAAGGTTATGGTCATCCCCAAATTTAGTTAATTGTGGTTTTCTTGCAGTACTTTTAGGTTTTCAGCTTCAGCGTGCGCATGCTCAAATTGCTTACTATACCTGGTTATTAATTGGGCTTTATTTCATGATGATGCTGATTCATGGAATAAAGAGCAAAAAAGAAAAAAATAAATATATTTTTAAACAATTATCATTCACCCTTCTTGCATGTGTTTTAGGAATAGGTATTTCACTATTAGTTTATCTTCCTGCTATAGAATATACCCCTTTTTCTGTAAGAGGAGGTTCTTCTGCGGGTGGATCTGATTATAACTATGCCACGGGGTGGTCATTTCATCCAGTAGAAATGTTAACATTTCTTATCCCATCCGCCTTTGGTTTTGGTGGACAGATCTATTGGGGATATATGCCATTTACTGATTATCCAAATTACATGGGCATTATAGTTCTTTTTCTAGCATTTATTGCTATCATATATAAAAAAGGCATACTTAAATGGTATCTATCGATAGCTACCATAATAGCATTATTTATTTCTTTTGGAAGACATTTTAGCCTTGTTTATGATTTATTTTTCAATTTCTTTCCCTATTTTAATAAATTTAGAGTACCACATATGATCCTGATATTGGTTCAATTTAATATTGCTATTTTAGCGGCACTTGGTCTTGATAAAATTTTAAAATTAAAAAAGGAAAAAATATCAAAATTATTCTATTATAGCTTGGTCCCATTTATATTATTATTTATGACTTTGATTTTTGCATCATCAAGTATTGAAAGGTTTCTTCAAGGGTATTTTTCTACGCCTGCAGTCCAAGATATATCTCAAATACAAATGATCAATGCCTTACGCTGGGATCTGTGGTTGAAGGATGCCTGGGCAATGTTATTATTTGTAGGATTATTCTTCACTCTCATTCGGCTTTGGATTATTAATAGAATGAATAAAAATACTTTTTTAGCAATTGTGGTATTGATAGCAACATTGGATCTAATGATTGTTAATCAGAAAATAATAAAACCCGATAGATCAAGTGGTAGAGGATCGCAATTGATATCGAAAAGATTTGTTAAGGAATATTATAGACCTGATGAAATCGTAAATTATCTTTCAAATGACAAGGAAAAGTTTAGAATCTACCCTGCAGGCCAGCTATTTGGCGATTCTCGTTTTGCGGCTTTTGGCTTGGAATCAATTGGAGGATATCACCCCGCTAAACTCAAAGTATATAATGATTTTTTAATTAATACCCAGAACGCTGGAGTTTTTCCAATTTTAAGAATGCTTAATGCTAAATATTTAATTCTTCCAGATGCCCAACAAATTTCCCACCCTAGTCTGACCTTGGTTAAAAGAGGCCCTATGCGAACCTCTAGAGGCAATCTGCCAACAGCTATTTATCAATTAAATGATTTTTTGCCAAGAGCATGGTTTGTAAAGGATATTGAGAAAGTTAATCAATCAGAAATTTGGCAAAGAATCACTAACCCAGAGTTTAACCCAAAAGAAAAAGCCCTAATTTTCGAATCGGCTAATTTTTCGATAAGTAATATTGGAAAAATTAAATCTATTAACCATTCTATTCATGAAATAGTAATTGAAACTGAATCTGAAGAGGAGCAATTTTTAGTGCTGAGCGAGGTTTATTATCCTAAGAGATGGAAAGCATTCATAGATAGTTTACCAATCGAGACCTTTCAGGTAAATGGTCTAATTCGAGGTGTATTTGTTCCTAAGGGTAGTCATAAAATTGAATTTATTTATGATAAATCCTCCTTTAAAACCGGTCTGTCGATTTCTTTATTTAGCCTAATTACATCCTTAATTCTAATTGGTTTTGGTTTTTATCGAAAAAAAATTATATGATTGCTTATACCGCTGGTACAAAAATTAAAATTGGCTTACTTTTTTTTGCTTTGGCCTTAGTTACTGTAACAATTTTCTATTCCAATTCAATTGTTGCCCAATTAAGAGAAGATAATAGGCAAATCGTTACTGTCTATTCACGTATAATCGCAAAAACAATTAACGAAGAGAATGATACAAATCTTGGATTTGTTTTTGATGAAATAATTAAAAAAGTTCAATTTCCGATTATTTATACAGATGGCTCAAATAGTCCATTGTATTATAGAAATTTAGATCAAGGCCTAGATAAAAAAGAGATATTAGATTTAGTTAAATCAATGGATCGTGATAACGATCCGATTCCAATAAACTATTTTGATACTAAATCGAGTGAAACAATTTTATTAGGCTTTTTACACTATGGAGATTCGGTACTTATTCAGAAATTGCAATGGCTACCACTATTAGAAATATTCATGGTAGCTATATTTATTTTTATCGGATTTTTAGGGTTTAATTCTATTCGAGAAAATGAAAAAAGACAAATATTGGTAGGAATGGCAAGAGAAACAGCTCACCAGCTTAGCACCCCAATTTCAGCTCTAATTGGATGGGTAGAAAGAATTAAATCCCATCCTAGTGACGCATTAAATACTGTTAAGGAAATGAAAGCCGATATGGTGAGACTAGAGCAGATAGCTGAAAGATTTAGTCAAATGGGGTCGCAATCAGTTTTAAAAAGAATTTCGATTAATAATTTGATTGATGTACAAATAAAATATTTAAGAAAAAGGATACCTTCTCTAGGAAAAGATACTGAATTGAATGTCTCGAAAGGTAAAGACATTTTTATTATGGGTAATGAAATTTTACTTGGATGGGCAATTGAAAATATAATCAGAAATGGTATTGATTCTATTAAGTCATCTAAGGGCAGGGTTGATATTGCCGTATCAAAAGAAGGAAATTATGTTTGTTTAGATATAACAGATAATGGTGTTGGAATAATTAAAAAAGATTGGAATAATATTTTTAAACCAGGTTTCAGTTCAAAAAAAAGAGGGTGGGGTTTAGGACTGTCCCTTGTAAAAAGAATAATTAATGAAATTCACCATGGAAGAATCAAAGTAACATCAAGCGTAATTGGAGTAGGTTCAACTATTCAAATAAAATTAGGTATTCAAAGATAGTTTAATTTTTTAATCGATTTTAGGTAATTTTTATATAGAAATCTGGAGTTATAATTGAAATTATTTTTATTTATTCAAGCAGGACAAGGTGTGGGTATAATGGCTTACTTTCCATTTATCCTAATCTTGGCAATTATGTATTTTTTAATGATTCGCCCTCAGGCAAAACGCCAAAAGGAAAAACAAGAAATGATACGAGCATTAAAAAAGGGTGATAAAATTGTTACAATTGGTGGGATTCATGGTACAGTAGCTGGCTTTAAAGGCAAAGATGCAAAAGCGGTTTTACTGCAAATTGATTCAAATACTAAAATAACGATTAACCGTGCATCTGTTTCAAGTCTTGCCAAAAAAGATGAAGCTAATCAGAATGATACTATTGAGGAAGATTGATATTGGCCACTAAAGAAATTGTAAACTATGGAAATTCCATTTTACGTAAAAAATGTGAAATGATTAATAATTTTGATAATCTTGAAAATTTGATTGAAGATATGTTTGAAACAATGTATGAGGAAAACGGAATTGGATTAGCGGCAAATCAGATTGATGTAGATCTACAATTATTCATTGTTGATATTTCTGATATAGATGAAGAAGGTGAATCTATTCATGTGTTTGCAAATGCTGAAATTATTGATTCTGATGGCGAATCTTGGTTAAACGAAGGTTGTTTGTCTGTGCCTGATATACGTTTAGATATTAAAAGGTCAAACAAAATCACCCTTAAATACCAAGATAGAAATGGCAAAGCATTTACAAAAGAATTTGATGGACTACTAGCGCGAGTGATCCAGCACGAAATAGATCATCTTAATGGCAATTTAATTATAGATAGAGTTTCAAAAGCTGAAAAAATTGGTATAAATAAAGATTTAAAATTGATTAAAGAAAATTCATTAAGAAAGCAGGAATCCCAAAGAACTACAACGCTATAGTTCTTTTTGATGCTCCATTTCTTGCAGGCAGGTTTTAGATGAAAATTATTTTTATGGGCAATCCTGAATTTTCATGCCCCTCACTTAAAGCTGTATTTAACTCTGATCATGATTTAGTTGGGGTTATTAGTAATAAACCAAGGAGAATGAAGCGGTCAATGGATAAAAGTTTTACTCCATTGGGGGGCTTGGCGATTGATCTTGATCAAAATTTATTTACAACTGATAATCTTTCTGATACTAATTTACAAACATGGGTAAAGAAACTAAAACCAGACATCTTTATCATTGTTGCATTTAAAATTTTACCAAATACTCTTATCAATATACCAAAAATTGGAGCTATCAATCTTCATGCATCATTATTACCAAGGTACAGAGGTGCAGCTCCAATTCAGCACGCTCTAATTAATGGCGATAAAGTAACTGGGAATTCCACTTTTTTTATTAATTCAAAAGTTGACACAGGCAGAATAATTTTACAGGAGAAAATTTTAATTGATGATAAAGATAATTATGAAAGCCTTTCGAAAAAAATGTCTATCAGTGGCGCAGAATTATTAATTAAATCGTTAGATAGAATTAATGATCCAAGTTTTAAACCTTTAGAGCAAAATGATGAAAAAGCAACATATGCTCCTAAAATTGATAAATCTTTTTGTAAGATTAATTGGAACGAACCAGCTCAGATTATTCATTCAAAAGTTAGAGCATTATGTCCTATACCTGGTACTTTTACATTTTTAAATAGCAAAAGGTTGAAAATATATGATACACGATTAGTTAAAGATCCAATAATAAATACTCCTGGATTAATAAGTTATATCAATGATAAAATTTTGATTTCCTGTTCAGATTCCCAAATAGAATTAATAAGTGTACAATATGAAGGTAAAAAGAGAATGTCCGCAATCGATTGGGTTAGGGGAATAAATTACACTCCTGGAATTAGATTTGATTAAAGAAAATAATTCAAGATATCATGCTTTTAATATCGTTTATAAATTTGATTCAACAAAACATCAATTGAAGTCAATTAGGCATGATTATTATAAAAAAAATAATATTTCAGCCTCTGAACGTAGCCGCTCAATGGTTTTATCAAATGAAGTAGTTCGTTGGCAAAGAAGGCTAGATAGTTGGATCTCATTGTCTTTAGATAAACCTATCAAGAAATTACCTCCTAAAGTTTTAAGTATTTTACGTTTAGCTTATTATGAATATTTAATGGACGACACTATTCCAAGTCATGCAGCAGTAGATTCATGGGTGGGGTTATCAAAAAAAATTACAAATAAAAAACTTTCTGGATTAATTAATGCTGTGCTTAGGAAGGCGCATCTCATAAATAAAAAAACTCCTATCCCGCATCAAGATCTAGCTTCGTGGCAGTCCTTTCCAGAGTGGATGATAACTAATTGGGTTGATCAGTTTGGAAAATCAAGAACTAATGAATTAATTGATTATTTGAATGATAGTCATGGTACTGATCTTAGATTAAACCTTCCAATAGATAAAGCTGAACAGGAGTTCTTAGATCGAGGAATTAGTTGGTCTAAAAGCCCTAATTCAAAAAATTTTATTAGAATTAATTCAGGGCTTAGAAAAATTTTATCTAGTCAAATCCATTTAAATGGTAAAGTATTTGTTCAAAATAGAGCCGCCGGTGCTGTAGTTGAAATTCTTAACCCAAAACCTAATGAAACAATTCTTGATGTCTGCGCAGCGCCAGGTACAAAATCAATTTATATTTTTCAAAAAATGAATGAGTCTGGAAATTTGTTTTCTTCCGATATTAATTCAAGTAATGTAGTCAAAAGTTTAAAGCGCTGCAACGAGCTTGAATTATCCATTAATTGGAAGGTTAAAGATGCAACTAAGGATATCTTTCCATTGGCAGATAGAATATTGATTGACGCGCCTTGCACTGGAACTGGCGTAATAAGTAGAAAGCCAGATATTAAATGGAGAAAAGACAGTAAAGACCCAAGTAAAATGTCTGTTTATCAAAAAAAAATATTATTTCATATTTCAAAATTTTTAAAAACGAACGGGATTATGGTTTATGCTACTTGCTCTATGGAAAACCAAGAAAATTGGAATGTAATTGAGGCATTTCTTAAATTAAATTCAAATTATAAATTAGAATCAATAGATAGTCTTGTTCCAAAAAAATGGATAAATAAAAAAAATTGCCTTGAAACTTTTCCGCCGCGTGATCACGTTGATGGTATGTTTGCAGCAAAAATTAGAAAATGTTGAACAAAATAATTAATTTCGTAGTTGCGTTGATAATTTCATCAACTATTATTTTTTTAATTTTTGATTGGTTAATTATGCCCTTTTATATTAGAAAAGGGCATAGTGTAATTGTAATGAATCTAAAAGGTAAAAATATTGATCGTGCACTGAAAGAGTTAAATGCTGAAGGCTTTAAAGGTGAGATATTTGACACTCTATATACATCTAAATTTGACCCTGGAACTGTTATAGATCAGTACCCGGTATCTGGAAATAGAGTAAAAAAAGGTAGAACCATCAGGCTGAAAATTTCTCAACAGGAAAAAATGATCAATGTTCCAAGTCTTGTTGGTCAATCTAGAAGAAGTGCTGAAATTTCACTTCAACAATTAGGTTTAAATATTGATACAATCTATACAGAATATAACCCTGACTATCAGCAAGGAACTATTGCCTGGCAGTTTCCAAAGTTCGGAGATCAAATTAAAAAGGGATATGGACTTCAATTAACAGTGAGTATGGGTTTACCTCCAGATTTTTTTCAGGTACCTCAGCTATTTGGTTTTAGTTTAAATAAAGCAAAGGAAGAATTGATTAGATCAAAGTTACAACTTGGAAAAGTATCATATCAGCAGGATGAAGATCTTGTTCCTTATACAGTTTTAGATCAATCCATAATTCCCGGAACAGTTCTTGATGAACCAACAAAAATAGACTTAATTGTTAGTATCCTTGATTTACAAGATATTTTTGATAAACTTCAAAATGAAAAATGATTTCGATTCATGAATATCAACGTAAAGTCATTCACCTTTTTAATTTAATTATCCCTTTCAGCTATTGGTTTATAATTCCTGATCAAAACCAATTCAAGATAATAATTATTACTTTTACAGCATTTTTCATTTTAGCTGATTTTTTTAGAAAAAAATCAAAATTAATTAAAAAATTCTTTAAAATATTTTTTGGTAAAATGCTACGAGAGCATGAATTAAATGGAAAATTTACTGGGGCGACTTGGGTAATGATTTCAGCTTCGATTACTATTTTAGTCTTCCCGAAAAATATTGCTATTATTTCTCTAATATTTATGAGCGTCGGTGATACCTTTGCAGCTTTGATTGGTAGGAAATTTGGTAAGTTTAAAATATACGATAAGTCTCTTGAGGGTTTTTTTGGAGGTCTTATTATATGTTTAATTGCAGCATACTACTATGAACCATTACCATTTTACGTTTCAAGTGTTGGTGCTTTATCAGCAATGCTTTTTGAAACTTTGCCGCTTCCCTTTGATGATAATTTTAGAATTCCAATTGGATCAGCAATAATTATGACTATCTTATTAGGATTGCTATAAATTGTCATTTCTTTTTCCATCAGTACTTTGGGCTTTATTTGCATCTTTCATCCCATTGATAATTTATCTTGTCAGTAAGAGGACTGCTAATACTATTGAATTTCCATCAATTCAGCATATTAAAGCTCTTGAAGGCGAATCAATAAAAAAATTACGAATTATTAAATGGCTTCTAATCCTGGTTCGAACATTAATTATTATATGCTTAGTTTTAATGTTCTCAGGTCCAATTATGCTAAACAATTCAAATTGGGTATCAAGTAAAAAAGAATCTACTTCAGTAATATTTATAGATAATTCAGCAAGTTTAGGGGTAAAAAAGAACGGAAAGTCTTTTTTTGATAGTAACATTTCATTAGTACCAAAAATTCTTAACGCTTTTGATGGAGTTACCAATCTAAAAGTTTACCAAACTAATCCACCAAAACTTATATACAGTGATTTTATTGAAGAGGGGATAAAGGTAAACCCTCAAGATTTGAAAGTTAAACATTCAATGGGCAGTGATAATTTATGGTCATTAATTGATTCAGTATTACAAGACATAGAAACTGAATTTCCAAATAAAGAATGTTTTATTTTAAGTGATATTCCAGTAAGACCTCCATCAAGTTTTCCTGAAAAATATAAAGATTGGCAATTTTATTTTTCTAAAAATGAAAGCTCAAATGATAATATTTCAATAAAAGAAGTTTCTTCAATAAATCAAATAAAGCTACCAAATCAATTGTTAAAACTTAATACAAAAATTGAGAATACAAGCAATTTAGAAAAACGAAATATTCCTATAGAACTTTATTTGAACGACGATCGCATAGGGCAAATCATTTCTCATTTCAAACCTAATCGAATCAAAGATTTTATATTTCAGGCTTACCCTGGAAAGAGTGGTATAATTAAAGGAAGGGTTCAAATAAGTAAAGATGAATTTATTTATGACAACATTAAGACTTTTGAGCTAAGTATTCCTAAGCAGATTTCATGTAAAGTAATTACAACAAATATTAATGATTCATTTTTGATCAAATCAGCGCTGGAATCAATTAGCGGTGAAAGCAGATTTTTAGATATCGAACTTAAGGAAATGCTTACAATTGATTTGATTTTTTTAGAACAAACAGATATACTAATATTATTAGACCCAAGTTATTTATCACCTAAAGCAATTCAGACACTAAAAGCATTTCTTCTGAAAGGTGGGTCAATAATTTGGTTTAGTGGCAATAATTATAGCCTTTTAGATGAAATTGCAATTTCAAATTTAAATCTTCCTGTTTTTAAAGAATTAATTTCTACAGGTAGCAAATCATTTTTTTCTGTTGAAATAGTTGATAGAGAAAATCCTATTTTTCAGGAGCTAAATTTACGCGATCCAGATCTATCGCTTCCAAAAATATATAAGTATAATCAATTAAATTTGAAAAAGTCTCAAAAATCAATTTTATCTTTAAACAACAGTGATCCATTTTTGCTTGAAATCGAATCCAATGATGGACAGATTTTATTTTTATCTTCACCTTTAGACTTAAGCTGGAATAATTTTGGACTTAAAGGACTTCTAATACCTCTCATTCACAGGGCATTAATTTTAAGTGCTACAGATGAGTTTAATACAATTCCTGTTGAGGTTGATAAAATTAAATATATCAAGGTCCCTAGTGAATTAATAAATCAAAAATGGAAATTAATTACTCCTAGTAAAAATGAAATCATGATCATTCCAAATTACAATAACGAACGTCTTGAGATAGCCAATACAAGTGAGCTAGGATCATATAGTCTCTACGTAGATGATGAATTTTTTACTGCATTCTCAACCAATTTATCTGAATATGAATCTCCAAGTATTAGAGCTGAATCTGACCAAGTTATTAAACAATTTAAAGCAAACAATGCTGCGATGTTAACTGATGAAAAAAATATTGTTGAAGTAATAAAATCTCAACGACACGGTACATCGCTTTGGAAACTGTTTTTAATAATAGCAATAATATTGTTTTTGTTTGAATCATTCATTAGCCGTCCAATTAAAGAACAAATCAAACGTTGATTGAAAAAAACAAGGGGAAGAAATTTACTGAGAATGCATTTCTTGTTGGAGCCGTGCATAGCAATCTTACCCCTATTAAAGTTAACGAACATTTGCATGAATTAGAACTTCTAGCTCAAACTGCTGGAGCTAATGTTGTACATCATTTTGTACAAAAAATAAATAAGATAAATCCGTCGTATTTTATTGGAACAGGAAAAGCTAAGCTTATAATTGAGCAAGCCATAAGTTTAAATATCTCATTGATAATTTTTGATGATGAGTTAAGTCCTGCGCAAATAAAAAATTTCTCTAATTTAAGTAAGGATATAAAGGTAATTGATAGAAGTTCATTAATTTTAGAGATTTTTTCACAGCATGCTCAGACAAAAGAAGCAAAGACGCAGGTTGAGTTAGCACAGCTCGAGTATTTATTGCCAAGGTTAACCAGAGCATGGACACATCTTGAGCGTCAGATGGGAGGTATTGGAACTAGGGCTGGTGCAGGAGAAACACAGATAGAAGTTGATAGAAGGATCGTTCGAACAAGAATTTCTAACTTAAAAAAAGAGCTTATAAAAATTGATAAAGAAAGAGAGACTCAAAGAAAAAAAAGGAAACATAGCTATAAAGTTTCTTTGGCGGGATATACAAATGCCGGTAAATCAACATTGATGAAATCTCTTTCAGGCTCAGATGTATACATACAAGACAAGCTCTTTGCTACCCTTGATACTACTATACGTTCAGTAAGCTTAGATAAAATACACACTATTCTCTTAAGCGATACAGTAGGATTTGTTAGAAAATTACCTCATCACCTAGTTGCAAGCTTCAGAAGTACATTAAAAGAGATTGTTGAATCAAATCTAATTTTAATTGTGCTTGACTCATCTAGTGATTACGTCCTGGATCATTATGAAACAATAACTCAAGTGCTAAAGGATATTGGTGCTAATAAACAGTCCTTAGTGGTTTTAAATAAAATAGATTTGATTAAATCTAAATCTAAATTTAGTTTTTTAAAGAACGCATTTCCTGATGGCATATATATTTCTGCTTTAGATCAGCTCAGAATCGATTCATTAAAAAATTCAATTATTGATAAGATGGATAAAGATTATACGACTATCGAATTAAAATTGCCCTATGAAAAACCCAGAGAAATTGCATTTTCACAGCGGGATGTAGATATAATTGAAAGAGATTATAGAAATGATCATATATACTTAAAAATAAGAGGACCTGCAGAAAGAATTGATCAAATTCAACTTATGTTAAAAAAATAAAAAACCCCGAATTTTCGGGGTTTTTTATTTTACTATAGAATTGATTTCAAGGATCCGTATAAACACGGTAGAGCTCTCCGAAGCTAGCAAACTTCCTTCATCTCAATGAATGAGAAAGGCCTGTTTTTTAGATTCAGAAGTTTGACTCTAGGATA
>CERX01013939.1_pt1 | contig 29950 bp, 25 predicted proteins | sample 350251 | NCBI WGS metagenome assembly CERX01 (sample SAMEA2621044, study PRJEB7988) | marine metagenome | biome: marine biome (ENVO:00000447); feature: deep chlorophyll maximum layer (ENVO:xxxxxxxx); material: "saline water (ENVO:00002010), including plankton (ENVO:xxxxxxxx)" | depth 50 m
GCCTCGGAAATGTATATATCAGAATTAAACTTGCACGGATTTAAATCCTTTGCCAAAAAAGAAAAAATAAAATTTGGAGAAGGTGTTACGGTTATTGTTGGACCTAATGGATGCGGAAAAACAAATATTGTGGATGCGATAAGATGGGTTTTAGGAGAACAAAAATATTCAGTTCTTCGTTCTGGTAAGATGGGTGATGTAATCTTTAATGGAGCTGATGGGATAAAGCCTTTATCTGTCTGCGAAGCATATTTAACCGTTCATAATAATAGCGGCAAGCTCCCGATTGAATATAGTGATATTGAAATAGGGCGTAGAGTTTACAGGGATGGTGAATCAGAATATTATATAAATAAAACACCCTGTAGACTAAAAGATATCCATGAACTATTTATTGATACAGGTATGGGTTCTGACGCTTATTCGGTAATTGAGCTTAAAATGATAGAACAAATACTATCTGAAACTGCAGATGATAGAAAACGTATGTTTGAAGAAGCGGCGGGGATAAATAAGTACAAACAACAAAGACAGTCTGCGCTAAGAAAATTCGATGCAATACAAAGGGACCTCGATCGAATAAATGATATTGTTCAAGAAGTAGAACAGCAAGTACATAGCCTTGGTTTGCAATTAAAACGTTTTAATAGGCATGAAAAACTTTCAACGATCCTTTTTGAAAAAGATCTCTCATTAGCATATATTAAAATTCATAATTACCAATCAGAACTTATTCCTCTAAGAAAAAATCTCTCAGAGTCACTTACCCTTAAGAATGAAAAATTATCAGACACTTCGCTTTTAGAAAAAGAACTTGAAGAGATAAAAAAAACATATATATCCCAACAACAAGAATTACAAAAAATGCAAATTAAACTTCAAAAACTAGAGAAAGATCGTGAGCTTGCCCAGAATAATATTTTAATATGGAATGAACAGTTTAAATCTGCAGAAATCAATATGAACAGACTCTCAAATGAGCTTAGTTCAAATCAAGAAAAAAAGATCCACCTTTTAGATAAAATTACAGAATATAAAAAAGATATAGATCAGCTTTCACCTTCAATCAAAGACCAATCATCATTATTTGTTACAAAAAATAATGAATTCCAAAAAATCGATAGTGAATATCAAACTGCTCAAGAACATGTAAAAACAATTCAATCATCAAGATGGAAGGCTCAGGAAAGAATAGCAGATGAGCGCTCAGTACTGGACAGATCGATTTCATCCATTGAAGAAAAAACAACAGTTATTAACCATTTAAGTTCTAAGATTAAAATTCTAGAAAAAGATCAAGAAAAATATTCAATAGAGCAGGAAAAAATTGATAATAATACAAAAAAGCAATTAGAAAAAGTTAACAAAATTAAATCTGAAATTGATATTGCTCAAAAACAGCATTCAGATAATGAAAAAGACTATTCTAATCTTCAAATGGAGCTACATACAAAAAAATCAGATCTTAGCTCATTAAAATCGCAACTAAACTTTTTTAATGAACTATTAGAACAAAAGCAAGGATACCCTGAAGGTGCTAAAAAAATTCTAAGCAACAAAAATGATTTTAGCAACTTGATCGGATCTGTTGGAGAGCTCCTCCAGGTTGAGACAAAGTATGAAATGGCCTTTCAAAGTGCATTGGGAAATTGGTCAAAATGTCTTGTCGCGAGAGATAAAATTTCTGCGATGAAAATCATTTTAAAAGCTAAATCAAAAAAATTGGGCAATTTCTCAATTTTACCCTTAAAAGAGTTAAAAAAATTCAAAACTGAAAGACCCCCAATTCCAAATGCCGAGGGCGTACTTAGTAGTGCAATTGATTTATGTGGAGTTGATAAATCAAACTCTAATCTTGCTGAAGCATTGATAGGCAATCTACTAGTTGTAAATGATGTTAATGAGATTAAAAGTAAAAGCATTCTTGAACAATGGGATTTGGTGGATTTACAAGGAACTTACATAGGAAAAAATCTACTTTTGAAATATCAAAATAAATCCAAAGAAACCAGTATAATTGGTAGACAAAAAAAAGTTCAAGTAATACAAAAACAAATAAAAGATTTAGATAAAAAGATTACCAATGATGAGAAGAATTATTTATCGCTTGAAAATGAAATTGTGAAATCTGGCGATGATTTGAACACTATTAAGAATGACCATAATCTTGAAAATACTAAATTGAACGATTTGCAATCAGTCCAAATAAAAAATCATTATCAACAATCCCAAAATCTTATTTCAATAAAAGAATTAAATAAAGAAATGGACAGAAGTCATAATGAACTTGTTGCATTGAAGAAAAAAGTTGAAAAGATTAATCCCTCAATCATCAGTACTGAAAAAATAATTAATAAACTTAAAAAAGATTTAGAAGTAGCTTCATCCTTACTTTTAGCTAGCCAGCAGAATAGAGACAACTTTCAACAAAAAGTTCAAGAGATTAGAATAGATTTACTGAATATGGAAAATCGACTTGAAAGTATTAATTTTCAAAAAGAATCTGCAAGCAAAACATCTTCTGAGCTAGATCGTAGAGATGATGATATAAAAAATGAAACTGTTGAGCTTAAAGAATTAAAAAAATCTTTAGATCTAAAGATTATTAATGAAGAAAATGATTTAAAAAGCTTCAGTGGTGATATAGCAAAAGAAAGATCAGTGCTGGACCTTAAGCAGCAAACTGTCTCTGATAAATTTAAATCAATGGAAAAAATTCAGGAAAAGATCAATTTAGAGCAACAATTAAAAGAAAATCTCCTTGAAGAACAAAGAGCAAATGAATTGAGGATAGTTGAACTAGATCAAAAAATAAACAACATCAAAGAGCGAATGATGGAAAAATACAATTCTAAAGTTCCGAAAGAAATGAAGGTTGATAGCGATATTGATGAACTAAAAATTGAAATTGATAAGATTCAAAAAAGGATTGAGAATATTGGACCATTAAATATGGCAGCTCAACAGGATTATAAAGACGAGCAAAAACGTTTAGAAAATTTAATTGAGCAGCGCATTGACATCTTAAAATCTGAAGAAAATCTAAAAGAGACGATCACAAAAATAGATGTTGTTGCTCGAGAAAAGTTTGAATTAACATTTGACCAGATTAATACAAATTTTTCTGAGCTTTTTGGAATGTTTTTTGAAGGAGGAAATGCTTCTATCTCTTTAGATGGAAGCGATGACCCATTAGAAGCTCAGATTATAATTCATGCTCAGCCACCCGGCAAAAAAAATCAAAATCTTAGAATGCTTTCAGCTGGAGAAAAATCCTTAACCGCTATTGCACTTCTTTTTGCTATATATCAATTTAAACCGAGCCCTTATTGTGTACTAGATGAAGTTGATGCACCTCTTGATGATGTGAATATTCAAAAATTTAAGCGTGTTTTAAATAAATTTGCAGAAGAGACACAATTTATTATTGTGACTCATAATAAACTCACAATGGAAGTAGCCGATTATTTATATGGAGTTACCATGGAAAAGAAAGGGGTATCTAAGCTAGTATCTGTCAAGTTCAACGGACAAGCCTAAGTATTATTTTTATAAGTTTTTCCTATATCGTTCTGTATTGCATTTTTCTGGATACCAAGCATTGGATGTGCTCGCCTCTTCACAAGCTCTCTTGTTATCATGTATAGTAATATTATAATCTTCATCCTGACAAAAGGCATCTTCTTTGTAATTTAATCTAAAGGATAGCTCACTTGGTGCCATTTCGTACGAAACGCAATCATTCTTAATACATAGTGTTTGCCCAAAATCTGTCCAAGAAAAATTTTCTGTTCCAGCATCCGGGCCCGTAACGGTTTGAATACCAGTGCCATCTTTTTTTAGCTCTAAAGTAAGCGTGAATCCTTTGGATTTAAGTCCACGATATTCTTCATCATCTACTTCGCCACTGCATTTTCCCGCCACAGTATACGTCCCCATTTCTATTAATTTCCATGTTCCAACAAGAGGACCCGCTTCCTCTTCTTTTTTATCTTGACACCCAAGAATTAAAAGAAAAATAATAAAAATAATTTTTTTCATATTTCCGACCTTTAATAAGTACACCCTAACTTACGGCAAATGTTATGAAAATACTCTATTTTTGAATCGATGTTTGCACTTGATAGGAGTTAAATTTTTTGATGGATACATCGCAAATACGCAATTTTTGTATTATTGCTCATATTGATCATGGCAAATCTACTTTAGCAGATCGATTGCTTGAAGAAACAAAAACGCTGTCAAAGAAAGAAATGAAGTCTCAGGTTTTGGATAGCATGGATTTAGAACGTGAAAGAGGGATAACAATTAAAAGTCATCCTATTCAAATGAAATATATTGATTCGAATAAAAAAGAATTCACATTTAACTTAATTGATACTCCTGGTCATGTTGATTTTACGTATGAGGTATCAAGATCTTTAGCTGCTTGTGAAGGAGCATTACTTCTTGTAGATGCGGTTCAGGGAGTAGAAGCACAAACTGTTAGCAATACATATCTTGCCATAGAAAATGATCTTACCATTATTCCAGTTATTAACAAAGTTGATTTGCCTAGCGCTAGGGTTGATATTGTTGAAGATCAGCTGGTAGAGCTTATTGGGTGTAAAAAAAGTGAAATAATTTCAGTGAGCGCTAAAACAGGAAAGGGTCTAGAAAATATTTTTGATACAATAATTCAAAAAATACCTGCGCCTGAGGATCGATCAAATAACCCTTTGCGAGCTATGATTTTTGACTCAGTGCATGATAATTATAAAGGAGCTATACCATATATTCGCGTGTTTGATGGAGTCATAAAACCTGGTGATAAGGTTAAGTTTTTTGCCCACAATAGTGAATATGATATAACAGAAGTTGGGCATTTTGTTTTAAAACAAATGCCTTCAAAAGAGTTAAGGGCAGGTGATGTAGGTTATTTTTTAGCTAGCATAAGAGATGTATCGCATATTTTACCTGGAGACACAGTTACGTCAAAAAATACCTCTGAATTAGATCCGCTGCCTGGATTTAAAGAGATAAAGCCTATGGTTTTCTCCGGGCTATACCCATCTGATGCTGATGATTATGACCAATTAAGAATGGCTCTTGAAAAATTAAAATTAAACGATGCTTCTTTATTATTTGAACCAGAAACAAGTGAGGCCTTGGGCTTTGGATTTCGGTGTGGCTTTTTAGGATTGCTACACATGGAAATTATTCAGGAGAGATTAGAGCGAGAATTTGATATTGCCCTAGTAACAACAACACCTAATGTTCGTTATAAAATTGAAATAAAAAATGGTAAAATGATTGAAGTAGATACCCCATCAAAAATGCCACCTACTGGAGAAATACAATCTATTTTAGAGCCATATGTTTCTGCAGAAATTATCACCCCCAAAGATTACATTGGTGGTATTATGAAGCTATGCCAAAAGAAAAGAGGGATTTATAAAAACACCAATTACTTAACAGCAGATAAGGCGCAATTACACTACGAGCTTCCTCTGGGTGAAATTATTTTTGATTTTTTTGATAAGCTAAAATCAACTACAAAAGGCTATGCTTCCCTGGACTATCATTTGAATGATTATGTATTAGGAGATTTAAAAAAACTTGATATACTGATTAACCATGAACCTGTTGACGCATTATCAATTATTATTCACGCTGAAGATGCTTATCATCGAGGTGTTGCATTATGCAGTAAACTAAAAGAACTAATCCCAAGACAAATGTTTGATGTGCCTATTCAAGCAGCTTTGGGAAATAAAGTAATTTCTCGCTCAACGGTAAAAGCTGTTAAGAAAAATGTGACTGCGAAATGCTATGGTGGGGATATAACACGTAAAAGGAAATTGTGGGAAAAGCAAAAAGAAGGCAAGAAAAGGATGAAGTCGATCGGTAAAGTTGAAATTCCACAAGAAGCACTGCTCGCAGTTCTTCAAATTGATTCTGATTGATTTATGAAGCCTCAAACCTCCTATTGGTCAGCAACAAACACCCCTTTATATAGTTTTATTTTTACCTTGCCCTTGCTTTTGGTTTACGAGGTAGGCCTTTTTGCGATTTCATCAAGCGACTTACCGCTGCTTAGGAATGGCGCAGACGTCTTGATGAGACAAATTCTTGAAATGTTTGGTATTTTCGGTACTTATGGTTTTGGCGGCACCTTTCTAATTGGCTTTATCATAGCCTTTTTACGACAAAAAAAAGAATTAGAGGCTACCCAAATCAGTGGAGAATATTTATTAACAATGCTATTTGAAAGTATAGGATGGGCATTTGTTTTAACTATTATTATGCTGAGAGCTCCAGAATATTTAATGATTACCAAAGATGAGAAATTATTGCAGCAAGTTGTTTTAGCTATTGGCGCTGGTATATATGAAGAGTTTGTTTTTCGAGTCATTTTAATAACCGGATTTGCTTATTTATTAGGGCTAATTTTTCAATGGACATCTATTGGTAAAAATATTGGCTCTATTGTTTTAGCGGCTGCTCTTTTTTCAGCTTTTCATTTTGTAGGCCCATATGGAGAGGACCCCTCTACCTATCTTTTCTTGATTCGATTTTTAGCGGGTGTTTTTTTGGGGGTTGTATATATTTTTCGGGGCTTTGGAATAGCTGCCTATACGCATACCATATATGACCTTTTTGTATTAATAAAATTTACTACTTCTAGCTAAGAATTGATTTAAAACTAGATTAAATTTGCCTATTAGATTCAATATTATTATTTAGGTAATGAAATGAAAAAAATAATCATTTTTATCTGCGCACTTATCGTTTCGTGCGATTTGTTTAGCGAGGAAGATTCAATAGGGAATCTATTTACATTTCGTGGTGGCAATCTTCTCGATAATCATAAACTAACAATTTATATTCACGATAGCTTAATGCCATCGGATAGCGCCCTAGTATGGGGAGAAGTGGGAGAAAATGATTCAATAGTTTTTGATTTAGATACCGCAGAGCTAAGTCTTATTTCATCATTAATAACAACCATTGTGACTACAGATACGTTAGATAGCAATATAGTTAATATTTTTACTTACTACGGGATGCCTGTAGGAATGGATTATACTGAATCAAATCAGTTTTTTACTCATGATGGTTCAGAATCAGTTGGGTTAACCATCGAAGCTCCTAGCGGAAAAAATATAAGTGAATTTCGCAATGATACTGGTAATTATTACTATTACGGCTGGGGAAGAGACACTGCATCTATAACATATACGCATCAAGTCTATTCCAATAAGCTCACTATTGTATCTTCTATAGAAACTACAGATAATCAAAAATATGTTGGAATATTGGAGGATCAAGACTGGGTGAATGGAAAACAGTTCACTTTGAACAATTGGACTCAATCCAATATTGATGAAGCAGTCTTTTTGATCTCAGAGCCACCTTGGTCGTGGGGCGAGTACGGTAGAACACGTTTATTGTTTTATAATCAATCAAATGGAAGAGCAAGTTGGTTAAGCGATGTTTGGTTTGAAGATAATTTTAATTTAATCGGGTCAGGCTACCAAACTGTTGAAGTAATGAGCTCATCACTAAATCCCCTTGCTGTAACAAATCGCGCTACGCTAATTGTTGATCGCGGTGCAGAGGGGAATATTACAAATTCAACAAATTATGGATTTTATAATAATATTGGTCTTAGTTCATCATTAAAGGTGAAATCTTTACCAATATCTTTTACATACAATTCTACCACCAAAGAAGTTTCTAATCTGATACAAAGTCCAGAAGCTGATTACATACAGTTATTATATATTTCTCAAGATGGACCCCCTCTATTTATTTACGTTAATGCGGATGAATTTAACTATATTGCGTTGCCTAATATACCTGAGCTATCAAAAGCAGTAGGAAGTTATGAGCTATATAGAGCTAGACCAATTGATTTTGATATCTATAAGAATTTATATGAAGTGATGAAGTCAATCAGTGATGATTATATGAATTTTTATAAATCATATAATGTGCGTCACCATAATTATAATTATTATAATTTTAATGATGCGGTAAGCAAGCCAATAAATAGCTCAAGTTTGTCATTTAATTTAAAATAGAATTTCATGAAAAAATATTTTATCCATTTATTTACTAGCTGCTTCTTTACCCTAATTGCTCAATCATCACCATTTAAAAGTTACGATGTTGTAATATATCCTGAATATTACTTCAGTGGTGTAATGGCAGAAATAGAGGCAGAGATTGCTATTGATCAGCTCCCATTAAATTTAAAAATTCTAACCCCTTCAAACACCGATAGCATATTTTATGTTAGTGGAACAACAGAAAATCCACAGGTTCAGGATCTTCTTTTGTCGAATGACTTAGCAAATAATTTTATTCAAAAAAAAATTACCGAAGCCAAATTTAGAATCTTTATTTTTTATGAATTAACAAAAAAAGGCTCAGCGCGATCAGGGGAATTTAGTTTTCAAGTAAATCACCCATTAGGCGATGCGCATATTGTGGTTCAAGAGCCTCTAGTGGCCAATAATTTTATTTTTTCGGAAAAAGAGTCAGACAATTTTAAAGATCAGCATGGCATTGGTTTCAGGCGAATTCATCTTTACGATTATTTACCAAATACCACCAAAACAGTTACCTTCAGTTATGATAACCCAACGCAAGATATATCAATCAATTCACTTCAAAGAAATGTAGTAAATAATCAAACTGATCCCTCATCGATAAATGATGCTCCAATTAGGCATAAACTCCCATTATGGCAACCTCTTCTAGTTTTAGGTGTAGTCTCCTTTGTTGTGGGTGGTCTTTTTTATACACAGACAAAAAATGAACCTAATCCAGCTCAGTCAAAGAATAGTAAGGGTAAATTTTGTACACATTGCGGTAAACAGATTCAATCAAAGCACAAATTTTGCGCTCATTGCGGAGGTAAATTATAATGTATCCTGTTATTTATGATTTTGGCGATATTAGTATTTTTGGCTTTTCTTTTCACCCTGTTATAAACTCCTATGGTTTTATGTTAATGGTAGCTTTTTATTCGTGCTATTATTTTCTCAATAAAGATTTGAAAAGATTAGGATATAATCCATCCTTAGCTGGCGATATTGTTTTTGCTGCTGCAGTTGGAGGTATTATCGGCTCTAGAGTCTATTTTTTATTAGAAAATTTTGAACAGTTTTTGAATGATCCAGTTGGAATGATTTTTTCTGGTGGAGGTTTAGTATTTCTTGGCGGTTTATTAGGAGGATTCTTAGCCGTGACATATGTTATCAAGAAAAATAATTTGAGGTGGGGTATTTTTGCTGATCTAGTGGCACCTTTATTGATCCTAGGTTATGCAATCGGGAGGGTTGGGTGCTTGTTAGTTGGCGATGATTATGGTTTGCCTACCCATCTAGCATGGGGAATAGAATTTCCAAATGGAATTCCGCCATCCACTTATCGAATCTTTCAAACGCAATATCCTTGGGTTGATTTATCAGGCTTTACCCCTGGCGTGCTAAAGGTTCACCCGACTCAAATCTATGAAACATTAATTGGTCTTGGGATTTTTTATTATCTTTATCAAAAAAGAACATCTGTAAAAGTAGCTGGAAGTCTATTTTTTACGTATTTAGTTATGGCGGGAGCTGAGCGCTTCATGATTGAATTTCTTCGAATAAATCAAAAATATCTTTTTGGTTTATCTGGGGCTCAGGTTATTTCTTTAATAATGATTTCAATAGGTTTATGGTTCTTGTATAATCCATTAGATCAGAAGCAAGGACATGCTACTGAAAAAAAATAAATACAATCTTCTTGTTTTATTTTCTTTTTTTCAAATAAGTTTTTCGCAGAGCTATCTTCCTAATAGTCAAATTAATTTTGATGAATTAAGCATACCATCAAAATTAATTCCAGATTTGATTGTATCATCAAATGGTCAGTTAATTTTGCTTGATAAGCAAAATCATCGCCTAGCTCGTATTTTGAATGATAGTTTGCTTATAGCCGGTGGATTTGGTAGTTCAAAATATGGTCTTTTTGATCCAGTTGATCTTATAGCAGATCATTTAGACATTTTCATTCTTGACCAATCAACAGGTAGAATTTCGAGATTTGATTCAAAATTAAATTTCATTCAATTTTTTGATTATTCAATCGACAATCCAAAATATCCAACATTATTCAGTATTGATTCAAGGCGCAATTTTTATTTTTATTCTCCGGATGAAGATATTGTTTATACAACACAATCTCTTTCTGAAAAGATTAGTAATTTTTATGATTTGAGCTTGGATGTAAATACTACAAGCTGCCTAAAAGACATATCGATTAATCAAAAAGATCAAATAGCAATGCTGTTTAGCTGTAATGATGAATTATTTATTTTCAATCGGGCGGGTAGACTGCAGCGAAAATTCAAAATCAATATTGTAGACCCCTTGAAGGTTTTTTCAATTAATAGTCAATGGTCAGTCGTCAATTTAAAAGGGCAAATACAATCCATAAATAGCTCAATTATTGATCTTTCAATTGATAATAAAGATATAGTGGATATACATATTGAAAAAAATCAGCTTTATATTCTAACAAAAACAGAAATCCATATCTTTGATACGCACGGTTTTTATAAATAAAAAATTTATCCACTGCGCATTCTTGGTAACTCTTGCATTTTCTCAAAAGAGCTCATTAAAAGATACATCTAGCTTCTTACAAATTGGTCCACTAATTAATTCACTGCCTTCATTAGACAGTCTTTATATTTTAGATAATGATACTATGAGAGTAGATAGTTCAAAAAGAATAAAATCAATCAATCAATTCCCTATGAATGCTTCAGGATTTTTTTTTCGTGGTATAGATCTGGGTGGGAATGGTAATAGTTCTTTAAATGGCGGCTTAAGACTTCAACTTGCAGGCGAGATATCAAATCAGACATCTGTTGCAGGGGTAATTACTGATGAATCCATCCCTATTCAGCCTGATGGATCAACTGCTGACCTTGATGAGCTTGATAAAGTTTATATTAAGGTAACTAATCCAAATTTTATGATAACTGCAGGAGATATTGAATCAGAAGAGAGCGATAATTCTTTTAACACATATAAAAGAAAAATAATTGGACTTGAAAATGAGATACAGCTGGATCGAAGAAATATTAAGTCGATTATTGGTCAAAGCAAGGGGACGTATAATCGAATTGAAATTAAAGGGCAAGATGGTAATCAGGGTCCTTATTACCTCACAACGTTAGATGGTATTAGCAATGTGGTCATTGCTTCGGGCTCTGAAAAAGTATGGCTCAATGGCACATTACTTAAAAGGGGAGATGATTTGGATTATATTATTGATTACTCAAAAGGTGAAATATATTTTATGCCTAAAAATCTTATTTATTTTGATTCTGATATCGATATTGAATACCAATATAGACAATCGAGCTACAGCAAAGATTATATAGAAACAGGATTGAATGGAGATCTATCTGCTAATTCGAGCTTTCAAATTAAATATATCAGTGAAAATGAAAATCTTAATAGTATACAATTAACAAGTAATCAAAAAAAAGAATTCCATCAATCAGACCAGTTAATTCTTGAAGGTGCGTATAGAGACTCCTCTGGAGAATACATTTTAATCGACAATATTTACCATTATTCACCAGAAAGCAATTTTAATGTTGAAAGATATTCAGTTGTTTTCAGTCCAAATGAAAAAGGGTTATATATTCGCAAGGTTTCAGATAAAAACAGGATATACTACGAATACAGTCCAGAAAGTGATATTGGTGGAAATAGATTTTCACCTGGACAGAATATCAAGGCGCCAAAAGGACAGACTCTTATGCAGTTTGATTCTAATATAAACCTTGGAGATAATTCATCTTTATTTATTGAATCAGCCTTTTCTAAGAACGATAATAATCTACACCAGAGAAAAAATAATTTGAATGGCTCAGCTATTCGATTAGGCTTTAATCAAAAACAAATCAATTTAGGAAAATTGGATATAGCCCTTAACCTTGAGCATTTATTGAATTCAAAAAATTTTAATTCGCTAGGAAGAGATCGTCAAGTAGATTTTAATGAGTCTTGGGATATAAATCCTTCAATCACAAAAAAAGATTTATCTATTTCTCGTTTCAGTACAAAAATCAATTCCAATCAAACTCAAATTGGCATAGATCTCTTTGAATTGAATAAAACGGATGAAAATAGATCTCGTGCTGAGCTTAGGTTAGATCATCGATCTAATTTTATTAAAAACAGTACAATGAAATTCAATAAAATCAGGTCAACTCAAAATTTTGATCAAATCAATTCACGCATAGTTTTTTTTAAAGGTCAGATTAATCCATTTATAGATATAAAACATGAATATAGGTATCAGGGATATAAATTTAATGATGTTTTAATTGGTCTTGATATCTCTAAGGGTAGAAGATCATTTTCACTTGGAGTTGGAGAACGTAAAGATTGGACGCGCAATCAAAAAACCGCAAATTTATTATTATCTAAAGATTCTCAGTTCCTACAGTTTGATTATATATTAATTAACCCAAAGGGTTGGAGGCAAGAATTAATGTACCGGTCAAGAAAGCAGCTTGACAAGACAATGAATAATTCATTGTCGTTTGGCTCTGCAAGAGCCGCATTAAACTATCGAAACAATCAATCCCCTCTTCGATTGGATATGGTATTCAATACGCAAAACACAATGAACGAATATCGATCTGTCGTATATGATTCTGTAGGTATTGGCAGGGGAAGCTATAGATACGATCCCTTACTAAATGAATATATTAGAGATGAAAATGGTGCATTTATTGCCAATACTATTTTACTTGGAAATTTTCAGAGTGGTACAAATTTTAATTCTATTGCTCGATTGTCCATCGATTTTTCAAAATGGAAATTTGATAAATTTAAATTTTTTAAGTATAGATTGTCTTTAAACTCCAACTATAATGGTCCCGAGAAAAATCTCAGCCAAAGCTTGAAAAACCACACTGCACAACTACTTATGTTGCAACATAGAAACGAGTGGATATACCAAAAAGAGAAAAAATCAAATCGCTATCGATTTTGGGTTCAATCAAATATTAATTACAATGGAATGGATACAAGAGGTTGGGTTGATAAGAGGGCCAATGTGAATGGTATTGACAGCCAAATTCCTCTAATAAATAATTATTTTCTGACTTATGATTTAAGTATTCATTCAAATTCTACATCAACAAATAATCAGTTTCAATTTACAAGAAGCGTTAGAGGGTCATATCACGAGCTGGGTTTAAAAAAGTCTATTCCAAAGAGCATTCAATATGAAATTAAATCAATTTATTACCAAGATAGAGTTATTTCTGACCTAAGAGATAAAGAGGTCTACGCAATTGGCATGAAGGCCAGTTTTATCAAATTTTTTGATAAAAATGGTAGGATCGATTGTAGGGTAGATTATTTTGATGCAAATGGATTTTCGGGAATGCCATCCGAGGCTCTTAGGGGAATTTCAAGCAATAGAACATTACGCTCAACCATTTCTTCATCGTTTATGATTGATCAGTCGTTATCTTTCAATTCCTCGTTAGTTTTCATTAATGATGAACGTTATGATAATTTTTTTCAAATTTCAGGTGAGCTACGTGCGTATTTTTAGTCATATTATCATTTTATTTTTTTACAGCCTTACAAATGCCCAGTCGGACGATTTAGAGGTTTTCAATAAACTTACTCAAAGTGGAAGATGGGGTGACTATTATGTTTTAGACTCAAATAATCAGTTTCAATTGATTAAAGAGGATGTTAAGGTTGATTCAGTGCACTTTATAGGAGATAAATCAATCAAATTATTAGCCCTAAAGAAGCTGTTCAATAATTTAACCAATTCATCTTCAAGTAGGATTGCAATTTCCAGTTTTAAAGATATTCAAGATGCCCATACATTTATATCAAATAACTCCAATTTGTCTTTTGCTCGATATAATCAAAATAATATTGCAGCTGTAGTAGATATTAAAACTGATTTTAAAAGCCATATAGGTGGGATTTTGGGCTCAAGTAAAGATAATAAAGAGGAATGGAAGCTCAATGGTGAAATAGATTTTAATTTAGAAAATGTTTTTAAAAATGCTTCCTCATTTAGATTGTTATGGCGCCAGCCCAAACCATCTTTCCGCTTTCTCTCTTTTGAGATAAACAGCCCTTTTATTTTAAATATGCCATTTGGGGTAAGCGCTAAAGCTATGCAAGAGTTCTCAAATCAAAATTACTTATATGAAGCATTCACAATATTTTTTACAGCGATTGGACCTTACGGAAGATGGAAAATTGGAAGCAAGTTTAAATCGACTACCGACTTTCAGGTTTCTGAACATTCGAATTCGCGCGCAGCAGCTTTTGCTGTTGAGGGCGATAGGAGAAATGCTAGATGGTTACCGTATTCTGGAAGTAATTGGGGTGCAGATATTGATATTGGTAATAATATCTATGAAGCCACTAATTCTTTAGAGCTAAATACTGCAGCTCACTTTGGTATATATAAACAAGTTTTCTCAAAAACATTTCTTTTTAAAATCCAAGGATATTACAACCAAATTAATGGTAGAAAACTTAATGCGGCTAAAAGAGTTAAATTTGGCGGGTCAAGTACATTAAGAGGATACAATGAAAACCAATTTTCTGCTGATTGGGTTACGCTTCAAACTTTTGAATGGATTTCAGGAGACCTGGATCGTTCTCAATTCTTTGTATTTTTTGATCAGGTTTTTGCTAAAGATTTAAACATAAAACCTAGTTCTGGATTCGGTTTAAGAGTTTTTAATGGTACATTCTACTATGATATTTCTCTTGGATTTCCGATTGAGGGTATTGGTGATGGAAAGATTCATATAAAGTTTAATACGCAGCTATAATTTGAATAATATTTTGCTTTTAACTTAAAAAATGTATAAACACTTATTTTTAATACTTATACTATTTATCTCTGCTTGCCGAGATATAAAACCTCGTGCGCAGGGTGGCGATAATGAAATTATTTTAGTTTGTTCTAAGCAAGATAGAATTGAACTTGAATCAATATTAACTACTATATTTGATGATACACTTTTTACACCACAGCCGGAACCACACTTTAAAGTAATTTGGGTAGAGCCAGAACGCTTTAACGAAATAAAGGATTATGTTAACGTAATTATTGGTGCGGCTGGTGAATTTTCTTCTAATAATGGATCTAAATTAATCAAGAGTATTCTTACGGATGAACAGTATAGCTCTACTATATCTGGTGATAATCACCTTATTTTTTCAAAAGATATTTATGCGCGAGATCAAAGTTTTTTAGTTATCAATGGGCCTTCATTTGAAAAGATACATACACTAGCCCAAGATCAAGGACCATGGATAAAAAAGCAGGTTGATGATTTATTTGTAAAAAGACAAAGTATGTATTTATTCAATGAATCAACACTGCAGGAAGAATTACAGAATAAACTCATAGATGAGTACGGATGGAATATTAAAATACCATGGGGATATACGGTAGTTAGAGATAGTTCAGATCAACAGTTCTTTTGGATTGGAAGAGATACACCATTTAGGTGGCTTGCTGTCCAATGGGGACAGGGGTTGTTATTTTCAGACTCTCTATCTGTTGTAAACTATGCAAAGATTTTTCCAGAAAAATATTTTGGAAACATTCAATATTCAGATTACAAATTTAAGATTGAACCATCAATTTTTAGTGATTTTGGATCATGGAAAATCACCGGCCTATGGGAAAGCATTGAGGATGCGCAAGGAGGTCCATTTATCTCTCATCTTTTTTATGATGCTAGCAGTGATAGGACATATTTTATTCATTCTATGATTTTTCATCCGGGAAAAGATAAATATCTACTTCTTAGACAGGTCGATATAGTAGCAAATACCTTTCAAACAAAGAAGATATTATCTAAATGAAAACAATATTATTAACTGGCGCATATGGTCAATTAGGTGTAGTATGCACAAAATACTTAAATAAATACTTTAAAGTATATAGTACAGCTCGAACGGCAAAAGATAAAAGGTTTTTGCTTGATATTTCAAGCAAGCAATCCGTCACAAGAGCGCTGGAAAATCTTCAGCCAGATATAATACTTAATTTAGCCGCAATGACTGACGTTGATAGGTGCGAGAGCGAACCTGATATAGCTGAGAAATATAATTTGAATGGATTAATAAATCTATGTAATGGTTTTGATGGTCATATTATTCAAATATCTACTGATTACGTATTTGATGGGGAAAAAGGCCCTTACGATGAAAACGATTCAACTAACCCCATTTCTATCTATGGTCGCACAAAATTGCTAGCTGAAGAATTTCTAATCAATAGCAATCATAATTTCACGATTATTCGTACAAATGTTCTTTATGGTTTTGCTGGTAATACAAAAGCAAGTTTTCTTAAATGGGTCATTAACTCTTTAGAAGATTTAAAAAAAATAAGAGTAGTTAAAGATCAATGGAATAATCCCACATCTACAGATTCCCTTGCTAAATTTATTTTGAATATTGCCTCTACTAGCACTTATGGCCTATATCATTACGCTGATGAAGGCATCATGAGCCGTTATGAATTTGCGCAATTGATTGGAAAAGTTTTTCATCTAGATCAATCATTAATTCAACCCATCTTAACATCTGAGCTAAATCAAATAGCCCCTAGGCCAATGTTGAGTGGATTAAAAACGCGAAAAATAGAAGAAGAACTTGGAATAAAACCACCATTAGTTGAAACTTGTCTTTTAGAATTTCGTAAAATGTTGAAATCATGAAGTCAATTATAATTTCTCCAACATACAATGAAAGTAAAAACATCTCAACTTTGGTTAGAACAGTTTTTGATAGAAATCCAGATATTCATTTGCTGATTGTTGATGATAGTTCCCCTGATGGCACTGGGCAGATTGTAAGCGATTTACAAAAAAATCACCCCAACCTTCACCTGGAGACCAGAAAGGTTAAAGATGGTTTGGGGAAGGCATATTTATTTGGATTTGAATGGGCTTTGAAGCATGAATATGATATTATTATCCAAATGGACGCAGATATGTCGCATCACCCCAAAGAAATTCCCATAATGATTGAATTATTAAAAAATAATGATTTAGTCATAGGAAGTAGATATGTTAATGGAATTAGTGTTGTTAATTGGCCGCTCAAAAGACTTTTCTTGAGTTATGGTGCAAGTGTTTATTCTAGAGTAATAACTGGTATGCCAATTAAAGATGCAACAGGAGGGTTTAAAGCCTGGAAAGCAAGTACATTAAATGCAATCGATTTGAAAGATGTACGTTCTTCGGGATATTCTTTTCAAATAGAAATGAATTTTCGTACTTGGCATAAAGGTTATAGATTAGTTGAGCATCCTATTATATTTATTGATAGGACTATAGGAGAATCTAAAATGAGTAAATCAATAATGTTTGAAGCAGTTTGGATGGTTTGGAGACTGAGAATTTGGAAAATATTTCGCTGGAATAAATAATAATTTGATTCATGAAAAGATTTAGATTCATCATTAATTTATTTAGATAAAATGTCAGATTATTATTTAGATTTTGAACTTCCTCTTAAAGAAATAGATCAAAAAATTCTTGAGCTTGAATCAGACCCTAATTCAAAAAATTCTAGAGAGGAAATTTCCTCTCTTACTTTGCAAAGAAAAGAGTGCTTAGAAGAAATATTTTCTAATTTAACACGCTGGCAAAAAGTACAGCTAGCGAGACATCCTCAGCGACCGCTTTCAATGGACTACATTCATTCTTTGTCCCCTGATTTTCTTGAACTTCATGGAGATCGCTATTTTGGAGATGATCCCGCTATTGTTTGTGGATTAGGGTCGATTGATGGAAATAATGTTGTATATATTGCTCAACAAAAGGGAAAGAATACTAAAGAAAATATTTTTAGAAATTTTGGAATGATGAGACCAGAAGGTTATAGAAAAGCACTTCGCATTATGAAATTAGCTGAGAAATTCAACCTCCCAATCGTCTCATTAATTGATACACCTGGTGCATACCCAGGCATTGGCGCTGAAGAAAGAGGACAAGGTGAGGCTATTGCTAGAAATCTTTTTGAGATGTCTAGTTTAGAAACACCTATAATTGCTATTGTTATTGGAGAAGGTGCAAGTGGAGGCGCGCTTGGAATTGGAATTTGTGATAAAATGTTAATGCTTGAAAATACATGGTATTCTGTAATCAGCCCTGAGGGCTGCGCATCAATATTGTGGCGCGATGCAGCGAAAGCACCACAAGCTGCTGACGCGATGAAGGTTACCCCTGAAGATCTTATTGGCATGGAAATATGCGATGAAATTATAAACGAACCTTTAGGAGGAGCACATCGCGAATTTGAACAAACTGCATTATCACTTAAATCTTCAATTTTAGATAAAATTGGAACCCTTAAGTCTATTGATCCTAAATCTTTTTTAGATCAACGTATAAAGCGTTATGAAAAAATGGGTAAAATATCAAAAGAAAAATGATTTCCCATGCTTTTCATGTCAAAGTGTATTACAAAGACATAGACCAAATGGGAATTGTCTACTATTCCAGATATTTTGAATTCTTTGAATTAGCTAGGACCGAATTACTCAAAAGTATTGGTTTCGCCGTTAAAGATATTGAAAAAAATGACCTTTTCCTTCCCGTTGTTTCTGCATCATGTGAATATATAAAAAGCGCTAGCTTTGAAGATCATCTGATTATTGAATCACAAATAATAAAGACACCTTCAGCTCGACTTCAAATAGATTATAATATTTTATCTGAGCACGATCAATCAATTATTGCTAAAGGTAAAACAGTCCATGGTTTCATAAATAGTAACGGTAAGCCCCAAAAACCGCCAAAAGATTTAATAGAAAAAATTAAATTACTACTTTCAGATGACAGATAAAGGATTCTTAAATGGCAGGTCATAGTAAATGGGCAAACATTAAACACAAAAAAGCCGCTCAAGATGCTAAGCGAGGAAAGGTATTTACAAAAATAATTAAAGAATTAATGGTTGCTTCAAAAAATGGTGGAAGCGATCCTGAGTCAAATCCTCGTCTACGCCAAGCAATTTCTACTGCAAAAGCAGCAAATATGCCAAATGATACAATCAAAAGAAATGTTCAAAAAGGAGCTGGTGAGCTTGAAGGAGTTAATTATGAAGAACTTTCTTATGAGGGCTATGGACCTGAGGGCGTAGCAATTATCATGGAAGTAATGACGGATAATAAAAATAGAACTGTAGCAGAGATACGACACCTAATGACTAAATATGGAGGAAATTTAGGTGAGAATGGTTCTGTATCGTGGATGTTTGAAAAACTAGGTCAAATTATCATTGAATCTAATTTAGTTGATGAAGAAAAATTGCTTAGTGATGTGCTTGAGGTAGGAGCTGAAGACTTTAGCAAGGATGCAACAGATTTTATAATTACTTCGAAGCCATCATTGACGGCTGATATAGCAGAGAATCTTGAAAATAAAGGTTATAATATACTCTCTTCAAAAATTGAAATGGTTCCAAAAAATATCGTAGATATAAATGACACAGAGTCTTCAAAATTAATAACTTTGATGGAGCAGCTTGAAGAACACGATGATGTTCAAAATATCGCATCAAATTTTCAAATAATTTATTTAAATACTAATTCATAATAACTTGATAAAGATTCAAAGAGTAGTTAGTGTCGATCCAGGTCTTAACAATACTGGATTTGGGATTCTTGATTTCAGAGGTAGTCAAATCAAAGTTGTTGCTTATGGATTAGTTACGCCGCCAGCAAAGGAATCAATTCCAGATAGACTTGAGTATTTAAATAGTCATATGAATGATTTAATTGATAAATTCAACCCACAATCCATGGCAATTGAAGATTCATTTTATAGTCAAAACGTTAAATCGGCCATCCTTTTAGGGCAAGCCAGAGGTGTTTTATTGCTTTCAGCTGCATCAAGGGGGATACCTTCAATGGTTTATGCACCAAAAAAAGTAAAGCAGTCTGTTACTGGTAGTGGATCAGCCACTAAAAAGCAGGTAAAATATATGGTTGAAAAAATTCTTAATATCAATAAACCAATAAAATCTCTCGATATTACAGATGCTCTTGCAATAGGCTTATGCCATATTAATCAAAATAAATATCTATGAGCTTGGTTGAGTCGATTTCAGGAAAATTAACGGCAAAAAGCCCCACAAATGCACAGGTGCAAATTGGTGGAATTATTTATAACTTAAATATATCTATTTCAGCCTATGAAAAATTACCAGAACTCAATGAAAACGTAACGTTACTAACACATCTTCATGTTAAGGAAGATGTGTTAAATTTATATGGCTTTATACAGCATTCAGAAAGATCTCTCTTTTTAAATTTGAATACAATAAGCGGCATTGGTCCGAGATCCGCTATGAATATTCTATCTGGAACTACCCCAAATGAATTTAAACAAAGAATTATAGAAAGCGATGTTAAATCACTTACAATTATCCCAGGGATTGGTGCAAAGACAGCAAAGCGAATCATTGTAGAGCTTAAAGAAAAATTCTCTATAGATAATAAAACAGATGAAGGGCTTGGCTTTTCTGATGAAATAGATACAATCATTGTAAAAGATGCAACAAATGCCCTAAAGTCATTGGGCTATAATTCAAAACAAATTTCAGATGCCTTATCGGAATTACAAAAAGAATCAAAAATTCCTGAAAAATTGGAAGATGTGATTCGTGAAGTATTAAAGCAGATGTCTTGATACAAATGAAGTATGCAAATCAATTACAAAATTTAGGCACCGAAACAGCGTTTGCTGTATCAGCGCAAGCTAAGGAATGGGCGAATAAAGGCAATAAAGTATATCCTTTTCACTTGGGCGATATCAATCTCCCAACTCCTGAAAATATTGTACAGGCCACAATAAAGAGTATTAATGATGGCTTAACAGGCTATTGCCCCTCAGAAGGTATTTTACCTTTGAGAGAAGCTTTGGCTCATGATGTTGGAGCTAAGAGAGGTGTGAATTACAATCCAGATAATGTAGCAGTACAGCCTGGAGGCAAACCAACAATAGGAAAATTTATTTCTTCAATCATGAACCCCGGTGATGAAATACTATATCCAAATCCCGGTTATCCGATTTATGAATCACAAATTGAATACCAAGGCGGTAAAGCAGTGCCTTATTCCTTTGTTCAGACAGCTTCTGGTTTTGATATAGATATTCAGAAGTTGAATGATTCAATTACTGATAGAACTGTTGCGCTCATTTATAATAATTATCAAAATCCAATATCTGCTGAATCATCAAAAAAAGAAATGGAAGCTTTAGCAAAGATAGCTATTGATAATGATCTTTGGGTGCTTTCTGATGAAGCCTATTTTGAGATTGTATATGATGGAGATGCGAGCTCAATTGTATCTCTTCCAGGAATGAAAGAGAGAACAGTCATACTATATACTTTTTCTAAGAAGTTTGCTATGACAGGATGGAGAGTTGGAGGTTCAATTGGTCCCAAAGAAATAATTAAAAGAATTGCCAAATTAAATGTTAATGCTGAGTCATGTACCACTCATTTTATTCAAAATGCTATGGTTGAAGCTCTGAATGGTGATCAGGATGGATCGATAAAAATATTAAAAACTCTTAAAGACCGTAGAGATGCAACCGTTAAAGGTCTTAATGATATTAATGGTATTGAAATAGTTGCACCCCGCACTACTTTTTATCTCTTTCCTAATGTTACCAAAGTAATGGAAAGAAAAGGACTCCATAAAATTGAAGATCTTCAAAATGGTGCCCTTGTCAATGCGAATGTATCTTTTTGTACTCGCGAACATTTTGGAAGAGCTCAAGCAGATGAGAGTGACTATTATATTAGACTAGCATATTCTGGAATATCTGTTGAAGATATTAATGAGGGTTTAATTAAGCTTAAAGATTTTTTTGAATCTCAATGAAAAAAACACCACTAAACTCTGAACATATAAAACTTGGGGCAAAGCTCGTTGAATTTGCGGGCTATGAAATGCCAGTACATTATACGGGTATTGTTGATGAGCATTTAGCTGTTAGAAAGTCATGTGGAATTTTTGATGTTAGTCATATGGGTGAGTTTTTTGTTTCTGGCGAAGGAGCATTGGATTTTTTAAATCAAATTACCATTAATGATGTAGCTTGCTTAGATGTTTGGCAGGCTCAGTATTCTGCTATGTGTTTTGAAGATGGCGGTATTGTAGATGATATTTTAGTTTATAGATATCCAGATTATTTTATGCTTGTTGTTAATTGCTCTAATATTGAAAAGAATTTTGATTGGATTATTTCTCATAAGCCAGAAAATGTTACGATTGCAGATGTAAGTAATCAAATTGGACTGATTGCTGTTCAGGGTCCTAATTCTCGTGACATATTAAATAACTATATAGATATTGATTTAAATAAAATAGAATATTATCGTTTTTCTATTGCAAATATTAATGGATATCCAGCAACTATTTCTAGGACAGGATATACAGGTGAACTTGGGTTTGAAATTTACGCAGATAATATATCTACTGAAAAAATATGGAAGTTGTTGCTTTCTGATTCAAAAGATAAAATTATCCCTGCTGGACTTGGCTGTAGAGACACCTTGAGAATGGAAATGAAATATGTTCTTTATGGTAATGATATTGATCAAAACATTAACCCTATCGAATCTGGGTTGGGATGGATTACTAAGATGAATAAAAAAGATTTTATTGGAAAGAAAATATTAAATCAAATTAAAATAAATCCAGTACGCTCACTTGTAGCTATTGAAATGATTGATAGAGGGATCCCTCGCAAAGGATATTCGATTATAAAAGATTCACTAAGTGTTGGCTATATAACAAGCGGTACTCAGTCACCTTCACTTCAAAAAGGCATTGGTCTGGCATTTATTGATGCTGGATATTCTAAATTAGGAAGTGAGCTATTCATGGAGGTAAGAAATAAACATTTAAAATGTAAAATTGTTGAAGCTCCTTTTTACAAAACTGGAACTGTGCTGGACTGATAAAATATGAAAGAAAAACGTTTTGAAATATTAGGAATTCTTATAATAACTATATCTGTATTAACCTTCCTAAGTTTTATTGGATATAGCCCCAATGAAGATCCTGGAATTTCACCAAATGTTAAGGTTGAAAATCCAATGGGAATACTTGGAATTTGGATATCTTACTTTTTTATTAAACTTGCCTTTGGTTATAGCTCTATTGTAATTCCATTATTATCTGGCTTATGGGGTATTTGGTTTTTCATGCATAAGGATTTTGATTTTATTGGTAGGCCATCCTTATATGCGCTTGGTGCGGTAATACTTACTTCTATCAGTTTTGGTTATATTCAAATTATCTACTATGGTCTTGATAATTTATCTTTTCCTTTTAGCGGAATGACTGGAGGATTGATAGCAATTTTATTTTATGATTTCCTTGGAAATATTGGATCATTACTGCTCATTATTGCGTTATGGCTAGTTTTAATCAGAAGCTATTTTGGTTTTAGTTTTTACAAACCAATAAAAAATCTTTATTCAAGGCTAGAAAAGAAACGAGCTGAGAAAAAGCTTGTTTCAGATAACCTATTAGCAGAGCAAGAAAAAAAGGAGCACACCCAAAACCTCCTTACAAAAATTGATGATCAACGAAATAAAGATCTACCTCTAGATCCACCACATATAAGTTCAAATAAAATATTGGATGAAGCTCAAGGTGGTGAGCAGGAAAAAGAAATCCAGCATATTGAAGATCAAAGCAAAATTGAAGATGTACTAGAAGATTTAGGTAAGGGTAAAATTGAAGATATAGATGATGATTCAGAGAAAATTGAAGTAGAAGAAATGATTCAAGAAGAAGAGGTTGATTTAGACGCTGTTGAAGAGCGAAAACTCCCTAAGAAAGAGTTTCAACTACCTTCTCCTGAGTTACTGACAAACCCAGTAAGTGTTTTAGGGGGTGTCAGTAAAGATGAGCTAGTTGAGCGCGCAAATTTTCTTCAACAATCACTTGAGACTTTTGGCGTTATTGGAAAAGTGGTCAATGTTAGCCCAGGCCCTGTTATTACCCTATTCGAAGTTGAACCTGCGGAAGGAGTAAGAGTTAATAAGTTTGTAGCATTATCGGATGACTTAGCTCGGGTGATGGAGGCAAGTCGGGTTCGAGTAATAGCTCCAATTCCGGGTAAATCATCAGTGGGTATAGAAATTCCTAACCGCAATCCTGATATGGTATATTTTAAATCTGTGATTAATTCAGAAAAATTTGCTAAATCAGAATCAAAATTAACCTTGGCGATAGGCAAATCTACTAATGGAGAGATTGCCACATTAGATCTAGCTCAAATGCCACATCTTCTTATAGCTGGTACTACGGGATCTGGAAAATCAGTTTGCATGAATACCATACTTGCAAGTATTCTTTATCAGGCTACTCCAGATGAAGTAAAATTTGTGATTGTTGATCCAAAAAAAGTTGAAATGGCTGTCTATCGCAGTCTTGCTAAATACCATTTGTTAAAGATAGAAGATATTGATGAACCAATAATTACCACACCAGAAAATGCCGTGATTGCCCTTCGCGCTGTTGAAAAAGAGATGGGCAAAAGGTATGATGTTCTTGCTGAAGCTGGCGTTAGAAATATTGCAGAGTACAATCAAAAAATTGTAAATGAAAAAGATGGAAAAATTATGCCATTTATTGTGGTATTAATTGATGAATTAGCTGATCTAATGATGCTAAATGCGAAAGAAGTAGAGGCTCCAATTGCTAGACTAACCCAACTAGCTAGGGCGGTAGGTATTCATTTAGTTGTTGCTACTCAACGACCCTCAGTTGATGTAATTACTGGTGTTATCAAAGCTAATTTCCCTTCAAGGGTAGCATTCCAGGTAGCTACTAAAATTGATTCTAGAACTATTATAGATAGTCCAGGCGCAGAAAAATTAATTGGAAAAGGTGATATGTTGTATTTAGGCTATGGTTCATCTGAACCCAGCAGATTGCATAATGCATTTTTGAGCTTAGATGAAATACAAGCTTTGATGGCACATATTGAGCATCAGACAGAGGCCGATGACCTAGTTTTAGAAAGTCCACGTGAAACAATGGGTGCAGGTGGGCTGGTTACTGAAAATGGAACCGGAGGATTTGATAGTCTTTTTGATGAAGCTGTTAAATTGGTAGTAATGCATCAGCAAGGCTCAATCTCTTTGATCCAGAGAAGATTAAAAGTAGGTTATTCAAGAGCTGCTAGATTGATCGATGAAATGGAACAAGCTGGAATTGTAGGCTCATTTACTGGTAGTAAAGCACGTGAAGTTTTAGTTGATGAGTCTTATCTAGATTCTATCGATTAAATAAATATGCTGCTAAAAAAACCACTTTTTATTTTAATTGCAATTTCTTCCGTTTTTGGACAAAGTGAAATATGGTATCAAAAGTTTTTAAGTGCTTTACGCAATGATTCAGGGGTTAGATTTACGGCTCAAATAATACAAAAAGAGTTTGAATTCAGTACTGAGTCTAAAGCACATATAGAAATTATTGATAGTTCACATATCATATTTGATCTAGATCAAGAAACTATTTTTATATCTGGCGATACAATTCAAACCTATAATAAGCTTACCAATCAACTAATTATTGATAGAATAATTAATGATGATTTTGGATTATTATCTTTACTATCAGGTAATTTAAAAGATATTTCATTTAATAAATCAATAATATCAAATAATAGAGTAAAAATTATTTACAGCATACCAGATTTAAGCTATGATGGCTATATAGATATTTTAAAATCCGGTGAGCCAAAAAAAATGAATATTGTTTATGCAAAAAATCAATTTATTGATATTAAAATTACCAATTTTAAAGTAGGTGGTCTTAAAATAGATACTGCTTTTCTTTATCGGTCCAAAGAGATTATAAATCTTTATGAATAAGTGGATTAAATTATTTATTGGATTTTCTTTGAGCTTTATTGGTCTCTATTTTTCTTTTAAGAATATAAATTTTACTGATCTTAGAAAAAGTTTTGAATCAATAGATTTACTATGGGTATTAGCTGCAACAATATTACTGATATTTTATACTTTTGTAAGGTCTTTTAGATGGAGAATGCTGCTTTTTTCAGTTAAGAGTATTAAAATAGAACATCTGTTTGCATCAAATATGATTGGGTATTTTGGTAATTCAATTCTTCCTTTTAAAATGGGTGAAGTTTTAAGGGGTTACTCTATTTCAAGTTCAAATAATCTAAAAACTTCAACAGTGTTGGGTTCAATTGTTCTTGAAAGAGTTTGCGATTTGTTTGGATTAATATTTGTATTTATTTTAGTTAGCTTATTTTATTCTTTTCCTGTTGATATTGAATTTTCATTAATTCTTACTATTATTTTTATTATAATTATTATTTTAATACTTTGGTTTGTTTCGTTTAAAAAGAAATTAATTCTAGATAAAATTTCAGATTTATGGATAATGAATTTCAAAAGTGTTATTACATTTATAAAAACCCTAAGATCTTTTAGTAGAGGATTTGATTCTCTTTCTGATTTTAGATCTATATTTTTTATTTTTCTTTATACACTTATTACCTGGATTACTCTTTTCTTTGTCACTCACTTTGCATTATTGTCATTAAATATGAGTCTATCATGGGTTGAAATAGGTGTTGTCTTATTATTGACCTCAATGGCAATGTCAGTTCCTGCCGCACCAGGATCAATAGGAACTCACCATTTTGCTACGTTCTATGTAATGAATAGCTTATTCAATTTTAATAGCTTAGAATCGCAGACTTTTGCCATTGTTCTCCACGCTATAAGCTATTTACCATTAGTAATTATTGGTTCATATTATTTCTTTAAAAGCTCAATTCAAATTTTTGATGTTTTTGATAAGGAATTAGTTGATGAAAAAGTATGACACTATTTTTCTTGATCGCGACGGAACCCTTAATTTAGATCCAGGGTACATTAACTCTATAAATGATTTTAAATTTTTTGATTATACCTTAGAGTCTTTAGTTAATTTAAAAAAAGTAACTAATCAATTTTGTATAATTACCAATCAGTCTGGAGTCGCAAGAGGATTAATTCAAATAGATCAACTCAGTTCAATTCATGATTTTATTTTAAATAAATTTTTTGAAAATGAACTGAATTTACTTGGTATATACTATTGTACTGACCACCCTGATAATGCAAGTGAAAATAGAAAACCTGGTATAGGTTTATTTAAGCAAGCAGCAAAAGATCATAAGATAAATTTAAATAAATCATTAATGATCGGTGATAGTGCTTGTGATATTGAAGCTGCAATTAATTGTAAAATGGATAACATATTAGTCCTAACAGGCAATGGTAATAAAACAAAAAAAAATATAAATAACCAACCAATGTATATTTCAAAAAACTTATTAAGTGCCTCAAAATTTTTGGTAAATAGATGATGAAAGTAGGATTATTATCTGGTGGAAACTCGACGGAGAGAGAAGTCTCTTTAGCTTCTGGTAAATCAATTTATAAGGCATGTAGTGATCTAGGCTATCAAGTGATAATTCTTGATCCAATTGATGGTATTCATTCTATAGAAGATTCTATTTTATCTGTTGATATCGTTTTTAATGGTCTTCATGGTGGGGATGGTGAAAATGGTGAAGTTGCTAGATATTTAGAATCGTTAAATATTCCTTACACAGGATCTGACCAATTATCTTCAGCTACCTGTATGGATAAAAACAAAACAAAAACTATTGTTTATGAAAATAATTTTCTAACGCCTAAATGGATAATGAAAAATAAAGATTCTGATAATATAATTGATATAGATTTAACCTTTCCAATAATTGTTAAACCAAATGATCAAGGTAGCACAATCGGCTTATCCGTTGTAAAAAATAATAATGAATTAAAAAAAGCATTTGAACTTGCAGGGAAGTATACTAATTCAATTCTATTAGAATCATTCATCGATGGAAGAGAGATTACTGTCCCTGTAGTTGCAAATAAAGCATATTCAATTGTAGAAATTATTCCAAGTCACGATCTTTATGATTATGAGTGCAAATATACAAAGGGAATGTCTGAATATATTTGTCCAGCTGATCTAAATATTGATCTTTCAGAATCAATTAAAGACTTAGCATTAAAAATTCATAAAATCTTTAATTGTAGACATTATTCTAGAGTTGATTTTCTTTTAGATAAAAATAACGATGCATGGTTTTTAGAAATAAATACTCTACCCGGGATGACTGAAACTAGCTTACTTCCTAAGTCGCTTAAAGCTAGTGGTATTGAATTTAAAGATGTAATTCAAAAAATAATAAATGAAGCAATCAAAAGCTAAGAGTATGCTAAGGTTTTACAATTCAATTACTCAAAAAATTGAGGCTTTTAAGCCTATTGAAAAAGGAAAAGTGAAGCTATATACGTGCGGCCCTACGGTATATGACTATTCTCATATTGGAAATTTTAGAACATTTTTGTTTGAAGATCTATTAAAAAGAGTATTAATTGCTTTTGGTTACGATGTATATCATATCATGAATATCACTGACGTAGATGATAAAACTATAAAAAAAGCTAATGAAGAAAAGAAGGATTTAAAAGAAGTTACTCTAAGATTTACTGAAGCCTTTAAAAATGATATCAAATCCCTTAGAATAAATGAAGCCGATCTCTATCCTAACGCCACAGATCATATTAAAGAGATGATCAAAATAATTAAAATTTTAATAGAAAAAGACTTTGCCTATGTTTCAGAAGATAATTCAGTGTTCTTTAAAATCAGCAATTATCCAGATTATGGAAATCTTGTAAAAATATCAAAATCAAACATAAAAAATAACCAACAAACTTCTGATGAATATGACCTAGACGATGTAAACGATTTTGCACTTTGGAAATCTCACAAAGAACAAGATGGGAAAATTTATTGGGATTCACCATGGGGAAAGGGACGTCCAGGGTGGCACATAGAGTGCTCGGCTATGTCTACTCATTATTTTGGTAATCATTTCGATATTCATTGTGGCGGAATTGATAACAAATTTCCGCATCACGAAAATGAAATTGCACAATCTGTTTGTGCTTTTAATGAACCATTTGTGAATTTTTGGCTTCATTCTGAATTTTTGCTAGTTGAAGATCAAAAAATGAGCAAATCTTTAAAAAATTATTATGTCCTTTCAGACTTATTTGATAATGGGTTTACCCCAGAAGAATTCAGGTTTATTATGCTAAGCAGTCATTATCGTTCCAGGGTCAATTTTAGCATGAAAAGAAAAGATGAGGCGAGATCAGCGATAAAACGCATTAAAGAATTGCAATCACGTTTATTAGATATAACAAATGAAAAATCAAATCAGCTTCCAAACGCCGTAAAATTTTTTAACCAATGCCTTAGTAATGATTTAGATACACCAAATGCTCTAGCTGAATTTTATAATTGGATTCGTTTTACAAATCAAAAGATCGATCAGAAAAATTTGTCTAAAAATGAAGCAGCTGAGGCTAATGCATTTATTTTCTATTTTAACTCTATTTTTGATATTTTACCAACCAGTGATAATGTTCCTGAAGAAATAATGAATTTAGTTAAAATACGAGAAAAACACAGAAAAAATAAAGAATGGGAAAAATCTGATTTATTACGTGATGATTTACTTTCAAAAGGATGGCTTTTAAAGGATACTCCTGGTGGTCCAAAATTGACTAAAATATAAATTTTATTTTTTTTTAATCTCGATCAAATTTTATTGTCAATAAAGATATTCTTAATTAATTTTATAGGCTTTATTCGATACGCTTGTAGCTCGGTACGTACTTGTTAAGCTATAAATTATCGATTTGCTATTTGAAGATGTAATTCTAATTGCATATTAATTTTTATGTAAAATTAGATTGAT
>CERX01025807.1_pt1 | contig 29774 bp, 30 predicted proteins | sample 350251 | NCBI WGS metagenome assembly CERX01 (sample SAMEA2621044, study PRJEB7988) | marine metagenome | biome: marine biome (ENVO:00000447); feature: deep chlorophyll maximum layer (ENVO:xxxxxxxx); material: "saline water (ENVO:00002010), including plankton (ENVO:xxxxxxxx)" | depth 50 m
CAAGCATACGAATATATTGATTATTTAATACCTAATCAAACTGAGGCTCAAACGTTGTCAGGTGTTAAAGATGTGATAACAGAAAATCAAGCTATGGAAGCTTCTAAAGTATTTATCGATAAAGGAGTTAAAAATGTGATAATTACTATGGCTGAACTTGGAGCATATGGATATAACAGTAAAGAATCTTACTTTATTAAAACACCACAAGATATAACCGTGGTAGATTCTGTAGCTGCAGGGGATGCATTTAGTGGAGGACTATGTTTAGGGTTATCACAAAATGTTGAATTTAAAGAAATGATATATAGTGGAATTATTAGTGGATGTGTAGCAGTTCAAAAATCTGGAGCTACAGATTCTATGCCATTCAAAAAAGAATTTGATGAACTTAAACTTAAATCGGAGACAATATGAATAAAACAATTATAGGTATGTTACACTTACTACCCCTTCCTGGTAGCCCGAACTATTCGGGTGATTTTAATGAAATACTAGATAGAGCTAAACAAGATCTAGATAATTTGTTAGAAGGAGGAATTAGTACAGTTAATATTGAAAATTATGGCGATGTTCCATTTTCAAAAAATCCTGCAAAACCTATTACAGTTTCTGCATTTACTAAAATAGTATCTAAGTTGGAATCAGATTTTGATTTTGATTTTGGCGTTCAAGTTATGAGAAATGATGCTCTTGCCGGATTAAGTATTGCTGAAATTACTGGTGCATCTTTTATAAGAGTTAATGTTCTGTCAGGTGCTGTTGTTGCTGAAGAAGGAATAATTGAAGGAGATGCAAGATCAGTTATGGATTTAAAAAAATTATTGAATTCGAAAGTAAAAGTATTTGCAGATGTACTTGTTAAACATGCTGTTCCAATTGGGAATCAAGATTTAAGATTAACTGCTAAAGCTACAGTAGAAAGAAATTTAGCAGATGGCATAATTGTTACTGGGGATATTACTGGAGAAGAAGCTTCTATAAATGATTTGAAACTTCTAAAAAAAGAAATAGACAAACCTATTTTAATCGGAAGTGGCATAAATAAAGAGAATGCTAATTTGTTTTTGGAACATTGCGACGGTGTAATTGTTGGAACATCTCTAAAAGAAGATGGTATGACGAATAATCCTATTTCTAAAGATAGAGTTATACAATTTGTAAAATCTTTAAATTATTAATTTATTGATTTTCGTCTTCTACGTCAGTTATATGAACTCTGAGAGATTTTGAAGATATACTTATTTCTATTATAAATAAAACTATTGATATTATTAATGTTACAAGACCACTCATAAATAATATAAAACTTAAATCTTTGTTTTCTACTAGAAACATAAGTATTGCTAATAAGTTAAATAAAAATCCTAATCCAGCGGATATTTGTAAAATTTGTGTTAGCAATAATCTTTTATTCAAAGCTGAAATTTCACTATTAATTCGTATTCTATAATCTTTTGTTTTCAAGTCAGACTTATCTGTGGATTCGTCATGTATTTTTCTTATTAGATTTGAGATAACTGTAAATCTGGTTCCAAACGAAATCATAAGAAAAGTTATTGCAGGGAGTAGCAGTAATGGCATTGTTGGTTCGTAATTAATCATTAGTCACACTAATATGGAAATCATATATCCTGACATAATTATCATAATAAAATTTTCAACTAGTGTTAGTGATGATAACGGAACATCTACAGCAGATCCCATACAAGCACATTGAATTTGTTCTGAATTAATCAATGCTCTTGCAATTCCAATAGACTGTGATGTCATAAAGGAGATAGTCAGTATATTAATATAAATTAGTACGGATTCAATTTTTGCCAGGTATATAATACCCAAAGCCAATTCTATAAACGGATAAGATATTGCAAATCCAGGGATTACCTTAGATATCAGGTCATATTTTTTAAATGTCATACTAAAACCTGATACATTAAGAAGTTTTAAAAAAGAAAATAGTATGAAGAAAATTCCCATATAAGACATAAACAAATTCTTTATTTCAAATGTATCACTTGGAATCTGCATAGCAAATGAACTTAATATAACAATAGCTAATGCTATAACAATGGGTTTTTTTGAAATGAAATAATTTAATATTTCAGAAAATATACTAGATTTGTATGGCCTTACTTTATAATTTCCTAATCCTGAGACTATAGAATTAAGTGAATTTATATCTATGCTTTGTTTAGCAGTTACGTATAATGTTGTTTCTTCAAGAGAAACTTTAGCTTTTTCTATAAATGACTGTTCATTTAAGCCACCTTGTATGGTGTCAGCACATCCTTGGCAAGTCATTCCTTCTAGTTTAAATACATTTTCCATTTTAAAGTTCCTATTGTGAATCTTAATTTTTAGGTAATTGGATGGTAGCTTTTCCTATGGTGGTTTTGTCACCGCTTTCTGTTTCTAGCCACAAATCGCAATTTATGTTGTTTTCATCTATGATTTTTGAAACGATCCCTTTTGCATAAACAGGAGTTCCTGGTAAATCCATACCTTTGTATTGAACTTCAAGCATCTTTAGTTTGCCTGAAGTACCAATCCAATCTGTAATTAATTGTCCCAAAAATGCATTCTTGAGAGCGCCGTGTAGTATTACTCCCGGTAACCCATTATTTTTAGCATATTCCATGTCATAATGAATTTGATAAAAATCACCCGATGCACCTGCGTATTTTACTAATTGCTGTGTTGTCGGGTTTTTTTTAATGGAAGGGATTTCCATACCTTCTTTAATGTCTTCAAAGTGTAAATTTTTATTCATAAATTATTTTTCCTTCTTTGGTTCATAAGTTATGCTAGTTGTAGTTTGGGTTGCGACTAATTCTGATAGTTGATTTGTGTAACTTGTAGTTTTAATAAGAAAAATCATATTCCCTAATCTCCCATCACGATCAAATACTTTTTCAAATTTTGTTATAGTAAATATCTTGTCTCCAGCACATACCGGATTAAAATATTCCCATACACTACCTCCATCAACAACAGCAGAGTATGGAGATTGAATATGATCTGGAAGCGGGGCAGTTTTTACAGATCTTAAAAATGTTGGAGGTGCTATTACATTTCTGTAACCTAAGCTTTTAGCATATTCTTCATTAAGATAAGTTGGATTATTGTCCTCTATTGCTTCAGCAAATCTTCTTATTGCACCTTTTTCTATATCATTTGAAAGTTGCTCTGACTCTGTGCCTATGGCATCAATTAAGCTTTTCGGTATTGTATTTGAATCTGACATTTTTACCACCTTATATAAATACTATAACTTTTAGATCTTTATAATTCCACTCATTGTATAAAGAAATTTTTTTATTCCCTTATTTTCTTCAAATGCTATAGTAAGTTCTATGTCATCTATAGAATTTACTGCACTTATAACTATTCCTTTTCCAAACGATGGGTGATTAACTTTATCGCCTGCAATAATTTTAGGTATATCTTTGTTTTCGTGTTTTTCAGTATATCTATTTGTTTTTTGATTATTTGACTTGGGTTTAGAAACTTTATGCCCAATTACTAGTTTGCTAGGGATGTCATATAAAAATCTAGAAGGTGATTTCACTTCCGATTTACCCCAGCCTCCCCTTTTAAATACCCTCGTTAAATATAATCTTTTTTTTGCTCTAGTTATTCCTACATAAAGTAACCTTCTTTCTTCTTCCATTTCAAGTTCATTATCAAATGAGAGAATATGAGGTAAGGTGCCATCTTCTAATCCTGTTAAAAACACAGTGTCATATTCTAATCCTTTAGATTGATGTAAAGTAATTAAGGTTAATTTTTCTATCTCTTCATTCATGCTATCTACATCATTAATTAAACTTACGGATTCTAAAAATTCATTTATCTTATTTTGCGGATCTGAAGGTTCAAAATTTGATATTGAACTAACTAATTCTTCGATATTTTCAAATCTTTCTTCGGGGTTTGATAAGTTGTTGATTAAATAATCTTTATATTTTGTTGTTTGGATGATTTGTGTTATCAATTCATCAATTGGAAGGTTTGTTGAAACAGATTTTATTTTCTCTATTATTTCAATAAAATTATTAACATTTTTTGCAGGCCCTGTTGATATGCTAATTGATTCACTTTTTTTGTCTATTAATGATTTAGCAGCATCATAGCATGATATGTTTTCTACATATGCGTGTTGTGTAATCTTATCAATTGTAGATTTTCCTATACCTCTTGTTGGCGTATTAATAATCCTTAAAAAACTTGAATCATCATTAATATTAATAATTAATCTTATATAAGCTAGTAAATCTTTTATTTCCTGCCTCTGATAAAACCTTGTTCCTCCTACAAGCTGAAATGGGATGTTATTTATTGAAAAAACTTGCTCAAAAGCTCTAGATTGGGCATTGGTTCTGTACATTATTGCAATATCACTTAATTTGATTTCCTCTGATTCTGTAATTTTATTTACTTCTGACGCTATTTTTTCAGCTTCTTCGATTTCATCATATGCTTCTACAGTAATTATGAGATTTCCTGTCCCCTGATCAGCTGAAGTTATTTTTCTATTATAATTATTTTGATTTTCTGAGATTACTGATTGTGAAGCATCAATTATATTTTGCGAAGATCTGTAATTTTGATTTAAATACACAACCTTTGTGCCAGGGTAATCTGATTGGAAATTTAATATGTTTGTTATATCTGCGTTTCGCCATGAATAAATTGATTGATCAGGATCTCCGACAACAAATATATTATTATGTTCTTGGGATAAAAGTTGTGCTATTTTATATTGCACAAAATTCGTATCTTGAAATTCGTCAATCATTAAATATTTATATTTATTGTTATAACTAAGTAAGATTTCTTCATTTGAACTTAACATGAAATAAGCATTGACTAACAAGTCATCAAAATCTAGTGCGTTTGACTGAATTAATTTTTCCTGGTAATTTTTGTAAATTTGATATATGTTTTTATCAAAGGCTGTAGAAATTGATTTGCTAAATATTTCTACAGTTTCCAATTTACTTTTTGATTTGGATATTAAGCCTAACACCATTTGAGGTTTATATATTTTACTATCTAAATTCAAATCATTTAGAGCCCTTTTTATCACTGAGATTTGATCGTAGTTATCATAGATTAAAAAATTTTTATCTACTGATAATAATTCTGTGTTTTCTCTAAGTATATATGCGCAAAATGAATGAAAAGTTCCTATATTAGGTAAAAATTTTAGTGGCGTTGAACCTAACATGCTAAATATTCTTGTTTTCATTTCTGCTGCAGCTTTGTTTGTGAAAGTTAATGCTGCAATTTGGTGTATAGATGTATTGTTCTCAACTAACCAGGCTATTCTTGAAGTTATAACTCTAGTTTTGCCACTTCCTGGTCCAGCTATTATTAAAGCAGGACCCTCGTTATGCATTACAGCGTCGTGCTGGCTGTCATTTAAATGGTTTAAGGATTTTGATTGCATAATTTATACTGAAATCAGTTTACTTATGTCAATTTGAGATTTTATTATTTTTGCAACTGATTTAATTTTATCTGGATTGAAAGGATCAATTTTATTATGAATTAAATTGATTTGCTTTGCTGTTTCCATAGTATTAGAGTCTAATTGAATCAAAGGAATATTTCTTTCTCTTGCCTCATACATTACATAATCAGCAATTTCATTTTTGCCTGCTAAAATCAGACAATTAACATTTTGGTATATTGCTGACATTTGGATATCCGGTCTGTCAGTTCTAACAATTACAGCAGAATTTTCAAATGAGCTGTAGTAATCCTTACCAGAATCCATTCTTGGCGTACCAATTAAATAGTTTTCTATAATCAGATCTGTATTGTCTTCATTTATATACTCACCATTCAAGAATATTTTTAACTGATCAATTGTCATAGAATTTAGCAATCTTGTTTCTGGTATGGCAGCTATAAGTTTTTCTGTATTTTCTTTTAATTTTGGTTTTATTGATGATTCTATATACGAAGATTTATATTTTGGGATTTTGTTGTATATAATCCAATCTAGATTTTTGAAATTATTAATTTCTTTAATATTTCCATTTTTTGAAAATTCATTAATTAATAATTTTTTAGATTCAATATTTGATGATACCGTATTTAATTTTGATGATATCTCGTTATTAACTTCAACTAATACAATCTTGTATTTTTTTGAAAGCCCTTCTATTTCTTTGCTTAAATCATTTATGCTTTGCTTTGATTTTACTTGGGCAATATCTTTTGGTTTGAATTTTGTACTTTGAGATAACAATTCATTAAAATTTGATTGTGTTTGCTCCATATCGTTTAATGAGTTGTTTAAAATTGGATTAATAGCAATATTCTTAATATTTTTTTCACTCATCAAATATGAAAAAGCTGATAGAATTAGACTTTTACCAGCTTTTGGTTTATTAGAATAAAAATAAATTATCATAATTGAAAATATCTTAGTTTTAAGAAATTATATCAAAACTTCTTCTTTAAATTATTATTTTTGATCTTATAAATGAGAAATAATTGAAAAAACAACTTAAATCAATCCATTTGTACAAATCGTACTACCTCGTTATCCCGGTAGTTTTATGCTTTGTGTTAGTTAGTTGTTTTTATAATCAACAAACTAATTTGACGGAAAATGAAATTCGTTATTTAAATTTGGAGACTAAAATTAAATGTCCAATATGTCCTGCAGAAACTATTGCAGAATCTAATACTAAAATAGCTAAAGATCTTAAAAATTTTATTAAAACTAAAATTGACGATGGATGGTCTGATAAAAAAATAACTGAATTTTTGGTTTCTAAATATGGGATAGAAATACTAGCCTCTCCTGAAAAAAAAGGTATTGGATTATTTTTATGGATTATCCCTATTATTATTCTAGTTATAGCTTTTATAACTTTTATAATTCTTTATTTTAATGTTCGTGAAAAAAGGATTTACTCATAATGCTTGGACCATTAGGTGATTTACTAATCAAACTATCATTAGGTGTGTATATATACTCATTAATATCTTTAATTGCAGGGATAAAATTAAATGATATAAGATTATTGATGAGTAGCAGATTTTCTACTTATTCTGGATTTGTTTTAATGATCTTTTCTACAATTTGTTTGATTTTTGCTTTTGTAACTCATGACTACAGTATTCAGTATGTAGCTGATCATAGTAGTAATGCTATGCCAATGATTTATACATGGATTGCATTTTATTCGGGTAACGAGGGCTCTCTATTATTTATTTGTGCGTCTTTAGCAGTTTTATTATTTTTATTTGTCAGAAACCAGAGTATTGGTGATATGACATCCAATTATTCTACAGTATTTGTTTTACTGTTTATGATTTTTTTGCTGGGAACAACATCTTTATTAGCAAATCCTTTTAATTTATCTGAGTATACTCCGGAAGACGGGCAGGGTATCAATCCACTTCTTTTACATTTCGGGATGTTTATACACCCTCCAGTTCAAATGATTGGCCTTACTGGAGTAATTGTTCCTTTTGCTATTTCTCTAGGAATTGTAATTTCTGGTGATATGGATTCAAAATTAAATTTATTAAGAAAATGGAGCATTAGTATATGGATGATATTAACTGCAGGTTTAGCTTTAGGTAGCTGGTGGGCTTACACAATACTGGGATGGGGAGGATATTGGGCATGGGATCCAGTTGAAAATTCCTCATTGATGCCTTGGCTAATTATGACAGCTTTAATTCATTCTTTAATTGTTCAACGAAAAAGAAATATGTTCAAAGGATGGAATATATTCTTAGTTATATTCGCTTTTTTCATGGCTCAAATGGGTATGTTTATCAATAGAGGTGGAACCGTCCCATCAGTTCATTCTTTTGCATCGTCTTCCCTTGGTTGGACGTTCTTGATTTTCATGACTATTTCAACAATATTCTCATTTTGTTTTTTTATATACTATTTCCCTAAATTACATTCTCCTAAAAAAGTGAATTCATTGCTTTCTAGAGAATCTTTTATTTTAATTCAGAATGTGTTGTTTTTATCTGTTGCTCTTATTACCTTAATGGGTACTATATACCCTGTATTTACTCAGTCTATAGAAAACCAAGAAATTTATGTGGGGCGAGAATTTTATGATACTGTAAATGCTCCTATCCTTTTCGTTCTTATGATAGTACTTAGCATAGCTCCATTTATTCCATGGAAAAATACTAGTATTAAATCATATTTAAGAAAAAAAATTCCAATTGTTACTTTTAGTATATTGTTATCTATCTTTACAAGCTGGCTTATTAATGGACACTATTGGGTTACTATATCCCTGTTTATATTTTATTTTGCTTCCCTTCAATTTCTTCTTGAATTATATAGAATAATAATTCTACCTAAAAATAGTAAATTTAATTTTTCGGGTAAATTAAAGAATATTTTTAAGATATTAGGAGCTAATTCATCTAGGTATGGAGGATTGATCTCCCATACTGGTATTTTATTAGTAATGCTTGGAATTGCAGGAACTTCATTTATGGGAATCGAAAGAGATTTTGCTTTAGAACCAGGCCAGAAAGCTAATTTTAAAAATTATGAATTTACATACATCGACTCTGTTATAACTACTAAAAGTGATCATACTAATTACAAGGCGTTTATGGAGATAAAGAAAAATGGTAAAAATTTAGGAACGTTTTTTACATCAAAGAGTTACTATCCTAGATTTGATATGAATTCTACGAAAGCTGGAATAATTGAATTTGGATTAGAAGATTTTTATTTTTCACAATCAATACTGTCTGAAGATAATTCTGCTATATTTGAAGTTAAAATCAATCCGTTAGTTTCTCTGATTTGGTACGGAACAATAATAGTAATTATAGGCGCGTTGGTATCTGTTTTACCATATTTTGATAGATCTTATGCAAAATCTAAAAATTCAGGAGAAATAAAATGATAAATATAATAGGAATTGTTTTATTGATTGTTATATTTTTGATTATATATTCACCATTTAATGATAAATTTTTTAATGCTTATAATTTGAGAAAATATAATAAGAATTTCAATTCGATTGATAATTCAGATTTAGATTCTTTGATTAACGATTTTAATTCAGGATTGATCGTATATGAAGATTTTAAAACTGAACTTTTAAAATTATATCCAAAGTTTGAATTTTCTAAATTAGATGAAATTCATTTAAATAATAATTACTTCGAAATCAACGATGTTTTATCAAATGCTAAAACTTAATAAATTAACAATTATTTGTACTTTTGCTTTTGCTTCAATTTTAATTTTTAATAATTTTGAAGCAATTTCTGCATCAGAAAACGATTCTTGGTCCATAATTGGTACTATTGTAAATGGCTCTGATAATTTACCTCTTTCTGATCATTTGGTTATCTTGCATGTATCTCTTTCTGATGAAATTAAAGAATACAGTTCGAAATCTGACGATAAAGGCGTATTTTCTTTTGAAAATATTAAACATCCTGCAGATTCGATAATAGGCATTTCATCTATTTTTAATGGAGTATTGTATGGAAAAGATTTAGGTATCTTATCTGATAAACATGATGAAGTTAAATTAATTGTTTATGAATCAACACCTGATTCATCTGAAATTTCAATAGCTACTTCTACTATTATGTTTACATCTATTGATCGTTCTCAAAATACAATGTGGGTTTTAGAGCTTTATAAACTAAAAAATAATTCAAATCAAACATTTAAACCAGATCCTGATAAACCAATGAGTATAGTTAGAATTGCATTACCGAATGATTATACTGACCTAATGATTGATTCAGACATGATTGGAGTTGAATTTGTAGCAATTGACAGAGGATTTGGTGTACTTGGAAATATATACCCAGGAGAACATCAATTACTTTTTACTTATGGAATAAAATATAAAGATTCTGATTATAATTTTAAAAGAAATACACAATTTGACTTGGGAAATTTAAGAATCATTTCTGAAAATTCAATTAATTTGGTTCTAGAAGATTTTGAGTATACTTCACAAAAAACTGAAGTAAATAGTAAGGAATATAATTTAATTGAAGTAAACAATATTCCTAAAACCAAATCTATGAATATTAAATTTACTAATTTACCCAAACCTTCTTTATACGACACTGGAGTAAATTTTGTTCAAAACTTAAATAGTGGCTGGTTGCTGTTAGTATTATTTTTATCTTTGTCTACCGGATTATTAATCAAAGTGTTTTTGTCTAGAAAATCACAAATTTAATGAAAATATATCTAATATTGCCTTAGCAGCACTTTGACCATAATTAACAGGTTGTTTAATATCAGGGTGTGTTGCATCTGCTTTTATATCTTGAGATCTAACTTGAGCTAATTTTAAATTGTCAGCTGAAATTATTCCCAAAGTTATTGGAATATTATAATTTAAACTAACTTGCATACAACCACTATAAGCATTTTCAGATACTAGTTCATTGTGATTTGTATCCCCCTTGATTATTGCGCCCAAAGCAATTGCTCCATCAATTTTTTTATCCTTTGCTAATTTTGATGCAACAAATGGAATTTCTAATGCTCCAGGTACCCAAAAACTTTCTATATTTTCTTTTGGTATGTCATTTGACAGTAAAGTGTTTAATGCTCCGTCATATAGATTCACAGTTATTTCAGAATTAAAACTACTAGTGATTATTGCTATTTTTTTACTTTTTGACATTAATCTTTTTCTGATGCTTTTTTAAATTCTGACAAGTTCAATAGATGACCCATTCTGTTCTTTTTTGTTTTGAGATATTCTAAGTTTTCGTTTTTTGGTTTAGCTTGGATTGGAATGATTTTTTCAATTTCAATTCCAGCAAGCTCTAATTCCTTTATTTTTTTTGGATTATTTGTCATTAAATCTATTTTTGAAACATTCAAGTCACGTAATATTTCTGCCGCAACTGAAAAAGTTCTTGGGTCCGCGGCATAGCCAAGATGCAAATTCGCATCAACTGTATCTAATCCTTGGTCTTGTAAAATGTATGCTTTTAATTTGTTAGTAAATCCAATTCCTCTGCCTTCCTGTCTAAGGTATATGAGTATACCGTATTCAGAGTTAGATATTTCATTTAATGACATATCCAATTGCTCCCCACAATCACATCTAGAACTCTTAAACACTTCCCCGGTTAAGCATTCACTATGTACACGTACAACAGGTGTTTTTGTTTTTTTGTTAAGCTTACCTTTTTGTAAAACAACATGCTCTAAACCGTCAGGATAAGATTTGTAATTCTTGATATTGAATGATCCAAATGACGTTGGTAATGACGGATATTCAGCACTCTTTCTTATAAAAGTTTCTGTTGGTTCATCAGGAGTAATATTTACTAAATTTTTTTCTTTTCTATATTTGATGATATCTTCTACACTTACAATTTTGATGTTATGTTCTTTGGAAAATTTAACAAGATCATCTCTTCTTGCCATTGTTCCGTCATCATTTATTATTTCGCATATTACTCCAGCAGGGTATAAATCTGATAATATGCATAAATCTACTATACTTTCAGTTTGCCCATCTCTTTTTAGTACTCCACCTTCAGCATATCTCAGTGGAAATATATGACCTGGTCTTGCTAAATCTTCAGGTAAAGTTTTATCAGAAATCAGCATTTTTATAGTATTTGATCTATCATCGGCTGATATACCAGTAGTTGCACCTTTAATAGCATCAACAGTAATGGTAAATGCTGTTTCATTGGAAGAAGTATTATCTGTAACCATACGTGTAATATCAAGAGAATCTAATCTGCTTCCTAACATAGGTACACAGATTAGTCCTTTTCCATAAATAGACATGAAGTTTATCATCTCAGGAGTTACTTTATCTGCTGCAAACGCCAAATCACCTTCGTTTTCTCTATCTTCATCATCAACAATAATTATCATTTTACCGTTTTTCAGGTCTTTTATTATTTCTTCAATATTGCTCAACATAGTTTTATTTTTTTGTGTTTAAAAGTTTTTCTATATACTTTCCAGTTATATCAAATTCAAGATTAACATTTTGCCCAATTGTTTTATTTTTTAAATTTGTATTTTCAAGGGTAAAAGGTATTATTGATATGGAAAAATAATTACTTGCACATTCTACTATTGTGAGACTAATCCCGTCTACTGAAATATATCCCTTTTCTACTACATATCTAGAGTGTGTTTCAGGGATCGATATTGTAAATATTTTGGCATTTACATTTGTTTCTTGTTCTGTAATTTCTCCTACGCAATCTACGTGGCCTTGAACCAAATGACCACCTACTAATCCATTGTATCTTAATGGTTTTTCTAAGTTCACTAATTCATTTTCAGACAATTCACTTAAGTTTGTTCTATTGATTGTTTCTGGTGTAACTTCAACACTAAATGTTTCTTTATTTATGTTTATAACTGTAAGGCATATACCGTTAATTGCGATACTTTCAGAAATATTTAATTCTTTTGACAATTTTTCTTCTTCAATGACTAAAATATTATCTTTGAACTCTACTATTCTCCCTATTTTTTCAACAATACCGCTAAACATTTAAAACCAACCTTTTATTAAAATATCTTCTCCAACTTTAGTATGCTCTATGTTTTTCATATTTACTATATCTGTCATTTTATCACTTTCAATATTTGAAAAGGGAACATATTCTGAGCCCCCAATAATTTTAGGGCTAATAAACATTAGGATTTTATGAATTAGTTTAAGTCTTAAAAGTTCACTTGAAAGTGTGCCACCACACTCAATAAATATATTTGTTAAGTTATGTTTTAGTAAAATCCCATATAAATAAGTAAGATCAACTCTCCCAGCTTTATTTAATGGAACTTTTTCTATTACTACAGATTTAGCAATTAATTCATTTTTTGTTTTTTCATTCATTTCTGAGGTGATAATAATACAGTTGGAATCAAGGCAATTTGAATCTAAAGGGATTTTACCTTTTGTATCTATTATAATTTTTTTTGGTTGATATGCTTTTTTATTGTTTTTTAATCTTACATTCAAAGTCGGATTGTCTTCTATAACAGTATTAATTCCTGTTAAAATAGCATCTGTATTAGATCGATACTTATGCACTAGTTTTCTTGATTCTTTTCCAGATATCCATTTCGAATCCCCAGTATTAGTAGCAATTTTCCCGTCTAAAGACATTGCCATTTTAAGAGTTAGAAATGGAGTTTTTGTTTTCACATAATGATTATAGGCTTCCAATGAGTAATTTATTGTTTTGTTTATTTTTGACATTTCTGTTTTTATATTAGCTTTAATCAACTCATTGATCCCAGCTCCATTAATTTTAGGATTTATATCTTTTGCTCCAACTACCACATGTTTAATTTTACTTTTAATTATTTGATCAGTACAGGGAGGAGTATTAAGAGTTAGATTGCATGGTTCTAATGTTGTGAATAGTGTTGATTCTTTTAAGTCTTCATTGCAACTGTTAATAGCTTCAATTTCTGCATGATTATGCCTAAATCTTTGAGTATGTCCTCTTCCAATAATTTTATTATCTTTAGATACTATAATTGCCCCAACAGGAGGATTAGGAGAACAATTTCCCATTGCTAACAAAGCTTCATTTGCTGCTTCCTGCATAAAGTCCATAGTTATTTTTTGAAATCTTTATGAAATAAGCTCGCAGTAGGAAGTCTTTGTCCCTGATACTTTGAATTTAATTTGTCAGATCCATAAGGAATTTCAACAGGAGTTGTTAATTTATTGAAAGACATTTGACCAATTTTCATACCTTTATATAAAGTTATTGGAAGATTGGATACATTGCTTAATTCAAGGGTTATATTACCTTTAAAGCCAGGGTCAATATATCCTGCTGTTGAATGTATTAGTAATCCTACTCTTCCTAGTGAACTTTTCCCTTCTAATCTTGAAACTAAATTTGTTGGTATTTCTACATATTCTAATGTACTACCTAGAACAAATTGATTTGGATGTAAGATAAAAGGATGTTTATCATCTACTTTTACTAAAGAGGTAAGATTATGTGATATGTTTTTTACATCAATGTATGGAATATCTGTATTTCTGAATACAAGTATGTTTTCATCTAATCTCACGTCGACACTTGCTGGCTGAATTGCATTTTCACCCAATGGTTCTATTATTATATTTTTATTTTTTAATTCTTCTTTAATACTTTTATCACTTAAAACCATTTTATATACTCCAATAATTATTTAATACTAAATCCCATATTTACATTAAACGTAATAGTTAATTGCCCGGAATTTATTTCTGTAGAGGGAGCTGCGTAAGCCATTTTTGTCATCATCATATCTGACTCAGGCAAAGGTTGCGTAAAATTAGTAGGGGAGTGTTCAGATATATAGAAAGGCAATCCAAGAGAAACCCCTGCGTAATCAGCTAAACTTTGAGCTTTTTGTAAAGCATTATTTACAGCATTTTTTCTTAATTCGTTTTCATATTTTGTAGGGTTCTCGATTGAAAAGTTTATACTGTTTACTCTTAAATTATTTCCAACTGAATTTGGACCGGTTGACAACTGATCTATTAGTGAACCCACATTTTCCAAATCTCTATATTTAAATTTTGTGTTGTGAGTAACTTTATAGCCTGTTAACTTTGACTTTCCTTGGCTATATTGGTATTGAGGAGAAATAGTATATCTAGTAGTTGCTATTTCTTTTTCTATTATTTTATTTTTATCCAATACATCTAGTAATATTTGATTAGCACCAGACACTTCTTCTACTGCTCTAGATACACTTATATTTGTTGCTTCAATTCCCAAGGTAATTTCAACTAAATCGGCTTCAACCATTACTGATGAAGATCCTGAAACAATTATTCCGTTTTGTGAACTAGAAATAATAGTGCTATTTTGGGGTGATATACTTTTAGTTATATCTGAATCTTGATAAACCTTTGCATTAACTGGGGTATTATTTTGATTCTCCTCTGAGTTACTTATTTCATCAGCACCACAGGAAATTAAAAATAATATAATTGGTACTGTGACTATATATTTTGATAACAATTTCATAATATTATATTAATCTTAAACAATTAATTACAGTTTACATAAATAATACTAAAATAATAATAAGTATTTATAACAAAATGAAGTCTATGAAATATTTTTATAAAATGTGGAAAGGAATAAACGAACTTTCTGAAAGTTTGTTATTAGGAATTTTGTTTTTTATTTTGCTAAATTTAACACTTCAAAATTATGAAGTTGTTGGAGATAGCATGGTTCCAAATTATAATCAAGGTGATAGATTACTTCTATTAAAATTTTCATATTTAAAAAACCCGAATTCTGATGAGTATATTAAACCTTTTAATCCTAAAAGAGGTGATGTTGTTGTATTTAATTACCCTAATAATCCCGAACGTAAATTTATCAAAAGAGTAATTGGTATTTCTGGTGATACTATTGAAATTTCAAAAGGGAAAATTTACCTTGATGACAGTCAAATTAAAGAAGCATACTTAGATAACGATAAATACAAGGATCTGTCTGATTTTGGCCCTGTAACAATAAGTACAGGGCATGTATTTGTTCTTGGTGATAATAGGTGGGTTAGTAACGATTCAAGAAATTGGGGAGAACTAAGTTATGATTATATAATTGGTGAACCAATGATTAAATATTGGCCACTTAATTAATTTTTAAAGAAAAACCAATTATCTCCACTTTCAAATTGCCATCTTTCAAAGTTTCTATCAGAAACTCCAGATCTGCCACTTCCAATAAACCATCCTGCATCAGTATTATCACAAGCTAACGGATTTGCATCTCTATATTCTCTTGGAATAATCACATCAGAAAAAGAATTGACACCTTTATTTTCAAATTGTTTAAATACTTCTTCACTTGATACTTCTAAAAATGAAGGAGCATAGGTTTTGCCATTTTTTACTTGGACTTCAACTGCTATTTCACCCCAAGTGTTTTCATCACCAAATGTTCCTATCTGTTGCCCAGCTTTTACTTCTGAGCCTTCTTTCAATCCATCTAATAGAGCAACGTGAAAATATCCAAAATAATAACCAGGATTATTTTTCGATACAATTTTAAAATTAGATTCAGTTCCATATGGATTTTCCTTATATGAAACACCAATAATATAGCCATCTACTGGAGAAAAATATTTAATTGACATCCATTCAAAAGTATGAGGAGTTTTGGCATACAAATCACTAGAATTAGGGACTCCAACTGGGATTAGATAGTGTTTCATACTTTTACAATTTTTATTTGTGGGATCGTATTCATCAGTACTAGGCGTATAATTGTGACCAACGCCAGATCTGATTTTTGATATTTTTGAAAACTTTTCAATTTCAGTAAAATTAAATTTGGCTATTTTAAGAGGATTATATGGATCAAAGCTGTCTGCATATTTTAGCTTGTCCCAAAAATCTTTAGTTTCTCCGCCACTACCTTGATTGTCTTTTTTTGCTTGGGCTATCCCTTTTAAACATTCATCTCTTGCCACAGCAGGAACATTTGCACATGGGTTTTTTGAATTCATATCTACACTAGATTTATCACCTTTTTGAATTTGATTAGGAGGTGCTTGATGTGTGGTTGATTTATTTGATGAGTTAATCATTTGGGTAGCCATTTGAATGTCGGAAGTTGTTTTTTGTATACACATATTTTTTGAAAAGTCAGGAGCACTAGAACAAAGTTCTTTTGGGTCCAGTTTATCCAACGTTCCTGAAATCATTGCTGATTGAATTGAATTAGAAATAAATTTAGTTAGATCATCTGGTGATGAAATATTAGGCGCAGGTGAAGGAGTTACAATATTAGGCTTACTACTTGCGATTGGAGCTTTTGGAGGAATGGATGTTTTAGGTGTTGACACAATTGGAGGGGGAGAAACTGGAGGTATAGAGTTAACAGTTTTAGGATCAGTAGAATCTTTGGAGTCAGATTTGGTTTTAGAATTGGATGTAGAAGGAAGGACGGGTTTAGTTTCGTCTGACTTGGGGGCAGGATTAGACTTAAGTGAAGGAGTGGGTTTGGGCTCAGGTACTGGCTTTGAAGAATTAATATTTTGAGTGTCAATTTGACTTAATTGAACATTATTTTCTGTGGTTTTTGTTGTGTTATTATCTCCACAAGCTATTATCGGGGAAATTAATAAAATTAAAATAAGATTTATTTTTTTAAAATTACTCATGCAAAATTCTCTCGGAGAAATAGATTATTAAAAATAATTATATTAATATAATAAAATTAGTAACAATCTGCAAACTAAAGTTGTAAAATATATACGTAATTTTAAGGACCGGTAGCTCAGTTGGTAGAGCGCAACACTTTTAATGTTGATGTCGTGAGTTCGAGCCTCACCCGGTTCATTTCCTTCACTAATTCCTAGCTAATGGCTTTAATTTTCCTATCCAAGCAACAATTGTTATTAATATGATCTGAATTATTGCTCTGATAACATGCCCTTGTTGTGAAAGTCTGTTTTCACCAATTTCAATATCATTTATCCACATATTTATATTTGCCCAATATACAATTATAAGAAAAAGAATAAACCCTAAACTTGCAATTCTTCTTGATGAAGGTATTATTATCAAAATTCCTAACATGATTTCAAAAATCCCACTTATATATACCCAAAATAAAGGATATCCGATAATTTTTGGAACTATTGGCTCAAACCAATCAGGATCTAAAAAATGTTGTATTCCTATGTATATAAACCAACTACCATAAGTAATTGCAAGAATCAGTCTTATTAGATCTGCGTTTATATTTTTTATTATTTTGAAAATCATTGTTTAATATTAATTTTAATTTCTTTTTTATACTAGTTCGTATAGTATGTAACAATAATCTCTATATTTTACTATGATCAGAATTGCTACAGCTATATTCGCCAGTTATATTATTGGAGCGATCCCATTTTCATTTATGATAGGATCCAAATATAAACAAAACTTGTTTCTAAAAGGTAACAGGAAATCAGGTGCTGCCAATGTTTTGAAAACTTCTGGATTAAAACCAGCTCTTTTGGCTTTTACAGCGGATTTCACAAAAGGCTCAGGAACTATGATTGCTGCAAGATCTCTAGGTTTTGATAATAGTATAGTTATTGTATTGGCCATGAGTACTATAGTAGGGCATTGGAAATCTATCTTTATAAGATTTAAGGGTGGGGATGGCTATGCTACGTTAGCAGGAATTACTCTCTCATTATTTAATGTTGCTGGTTTTATTACATTTGCTGGAGCTAGCATGATAACCTACTTAGCTAGGTTTTTTAAGTATTCATCCACATTAAGTGTACCTGGTGGATATCTGATATTATTGATTTGTACAAGAAATATGAATGTTCAAGTAACTGGAATGGGTGTTATTTACTTTTTGGTTTTCTTTAAATCTAATTATGCCATTATAAGACAAAAATACCTGAATTAATTAAACACTATAACTAATTTAACAACTTATTTATGGCTTCAGATAACTATAAAATTGGAATAGATTTAGGTGGTACAAAAATTGAAATTATACTGCTTGATAAAAGTGGAACTGAACTATTTCGAAAAAGAATTAAAACACCGCAAAATAGCTATAGTCTTACATTGGAATTAATTTCAAAATTAGTTTTTGAGGCTGAAAAATTGATCAACTTTGATGCTACAGTAGGAATAGGAATCCCTGGTAAACTTTCACAAAAAAATGAATTGATTGAGTATGCAAATAGTACTTACCTAATAGGCAAACCATTGATTTCCGATTTGGAAAATTTGTTGAATAGAAAAATAAATGTTCAAAATGATGCTAATTGCTTTACATTATCTGAATATACAGATGGAGCTGGAAAAAATGTTGATTCACTATTTGGTGTAATACTTGGCTCAGGCGTTGGAGGAGGTATAGTTATTAATGACAGGTTGCATGAGGGATTAAACTCAAATAGTGGCGAGTGGGGACATAATCAAATGCCTTGGTCAAGTGAATTGGAATTGAAATCTAATCCTTGTTATTGCGGAAGATTAGGATGTATTGAAACATTTTTGTCTGGTAAAGGATTTCAAAAAACATTTTTTAATATCACAAATAAGAACATCTCCCCAGAGAAAATTGTAGAATTAGTAGATCAAGAAGACGAGTTTGCTATTCAGGCTATGGAGTTGTACGAATTAAGATTAGCAAAAAGTTTATCAATAGTTATTAATTTATTAGATCCAGACATGATAGTCTTAGGAGGGGGATTGTCTAACATAAATAGAATTTATGATAAAGTTCCAATACTATTAGATGAATATGTATTATCAGATTCAATAAGCACTCAAATCATCAAAGCAGTTCATGGAGATTCAAGTGGTGTACGGGGAGCTGCGTGGCTTTAGTGTAACTAGAAACACTAAAGTGCAACAATTTTGTAACACCAGATTATAAAAGACTGAAGGAAAACTTTATAGCTTACAAAAAAAATATGTTAAGATTAAATTATGGCTGAAATAATAGAAATAGATAATGGTGTTTACGCTAGAATAGTTGAGGGTTTGACAAACTCAGGGATTATTGTTGGCTCTTCAGAGATTATGGTAATTGACAGCCTTCGAGTACCCAGTCACGCCAGACAATTAATTGATGATGTAAAACGTATTTCTGATAAACCAATTAAGTACCTTATAGATACACACTCGCATTGGGATCATTCATGGGGAAACGAAGAATTTCTTAATTCAACAATCATTGGTCATAGTAATTGCTATAAAGAAATGACAGACTCTTCTTGGAATAAACAATGGCTTGATAAAATAGTATCAGCAAAAGATCCGTGGTCTAAAGAAGCTGAGATTGTTAATATCACTCCTCCAAATATGACATTTAATGATCAAATGACACTATTTTTAGATGATAGAAAAATTGATTTGAAATATTTTGGAAAAGCACATACTAGTGGAGATATATTTATACATTTACCAAAGGAAAATATTTTATTTACAGGTGATGTAATACAAAATAAAGGGATTCCATTTTTCGGTGATAGCTACCCAAGTGATTGGATGGAGACTTCTAAAAAAATACTAAATACTAAACCAACTACATTTGTTGCAGGGCACGGGAAAATAGGTACTTATAGTGACATGATTGATGCTAATAATTTTGTTGATGAAATAATAAATGATTGTGTTCAACTTAAAAACAAACAACCTGACCAGAAATTGATAAACAAATATAAAGAAAAATATTCTGGATGGAGAAAAATTGAAATGATTGAATCATCTGTTTTAGAACTGGTAAGTCGACTATGATTGAATTTCAAAAGGGCAGTGCTAGCTCGAAAATTAAAAAGTTTCTTAATCAGGTACACGAAGAATATGAACAATCAAATGGTATTTCTGATAAATATTTTGAATTTTCTATTACTATTAGTTCTGACAATCAAATTGTAGGAGTATTATCAGGCTACACAGTGTTTTCTGAAGTTTATGTTGAAAATATAGTGATTCATCGAAACTACAGAGAGAAAGGCTATGGAAAAAAATTATTGAAATTTTTGGAAGACAAATTTGAGAATGAAGGATATAACAATATCAATTTGTCCACAAGCGAATTCCAAGCACCTACATTTTATGAAAAATGTGGGTATAAATTGGAATTTGTCAGAAAAAACAAAATCAATCCTAAATTAACTAAATATTTCTTTGTTAAATTTTTTGATAATCCAAATCAATATATGGGCGTATTATAAAATAACCCTTTGCTATGTGAATTAAATCACTAAATATATTACAAATTATTTTTATATTATGTATTATGTTATGGATTTATTTGTTAAGCGCTTTGTATGGATAATAAAATAACTAGGTTTCTATCTCGAAAACCTTTTTTATTCATAGCTGTTACAATCATGTTAACAGGAATTTTTTCTTACGTTTCTTCAGAAGACACAAGTATTGATGAAGTAAGTTTCGATACTGGTGGTGATGTTTTTGATTTGAATGAAAAAATTAACCGTAATTTTCAATCTCCAGTTCATGTTACATCTGTCATTGTTGAGTCCAAAAATAATGATTTATTAGAACCAATAGTGTTTAAAGAAATTCTTGCCAATCAAAATAAATTACTTGAAACAGACAAATTAGGGCAATTAGCAACTAGTGCAGGATTAGAAAATAAAGAACTATTATTTAGTTATAATGATTTGACTACTGGTACAAAAATATCTGGAATATCAACTTTAGTAGATACTGTTGATACATTTTTAAAAGAACAATTGATGATAAAAGATGGCGTAAACGGTGCTGATTATGATCAATTGAAATTTGCTATTGCACAATTAATAGAATATTCAGAATCAACTAGTGTTTTAGAATGGCTACCACGTGATGATAAACACACAAATTATATGGAAGTTGAAAACGAGTATGGAAAATACAAACAATGGTCTTCTAATGCATTATTAGTTAGCGTTTTACTTGATAACAATAAGATGGGAGGAGGTAATGTAGATTACGGATTGGGAGCTGATCAAGCTACAATTGATAAGGAACGAGTTGGAAGAGAAATTGTAAAAATTTTATCTGGTGAAGAAACTAATTATAAAGTTTGGCCAATTGCAGTGGATGTTAATTTATATTCCGAAGAACAGGGAGCTGTTTCAGGAACATATTTAGTATTAACAGTAATTGCGGCAATTCTTGTTTCAGGATTTAGTTTAAGATCATATTATACTGTTGCAACTATAGGTTTTGGGATAGCAGCTCTAATAATATGGCTAAAAGGTATGATTAGTATACTAGGATTAAAAGGAGGATTAATAGTTGATTTTATTGTTCCTATTTCTATGGTCTCTTTAGGCGTAGATTTTGCTATTCATGCTATAAGAAGATATCAAGAATCAAAAGAAATATTTGGTAATAATGTAAAAAAAGCTTTATCAGTAGGATTAACTGCAGTTTCTGGAGCGTTGATACTTGCAGTAATGAGTGATAGTTTAGCATTTTTAGCAAATACAGTTACTGGTATTGAAGCCTTAATTCATTTTGGATTTGCTGCAGCTACAGCCACAGTTTCTTCATTTATTTTATTAGGAATAATGGCACCTGTAGCATATATGAAAATTGATCAATTATTAATTAAGTACAATCAAAATGACAAAGACATAAATGTGTTTATAAAAATAATTTTCGGAATACTCGCAGCGAGTTTAGCTGGAACTTCTGTAATATTAACTGTTGTTCTAGATCCTGGGTATGGTGGCCTTGCATTACTAGCTTACTTGTTATTATTTATAATTTTACCAATTACTATTATAAAAACTTTCGGCAATATTAAAATTTTCCCATCAACCTCTAATAAAAATAAAGACAAAATATCTTTATTTGCAAAATTTGACATAGTATCTATTCTTTCCGGAATAACTAAGTATAAATATCCTGTTGTTTTATCCGCTGTTCTTTTGACTTTATTTGCAGGATACTATGCTTTAAAGTTAGAACCTTCATTTGATGTTAAAGACTTCTTTGATCCCAACTCAGATTTTGTTGTAGGCTTAGACAAACTTGATGAATATTATTATGAATCAGCAGGAGAGCCAGCTGAAATATATTTTGAAGGATTATTATACTCGGAAAACTTTGTTAATTCATTAAATGAATTTTCTTCATTGCTTAAACAAAATGAATATGTTGGAAAAAATGTCGATGGATCTATTCAGTATTATGATCTAACAATATTTGATCTTATGAAAGCAATTTTAGAAAATCCATTTGCACTTAATGTATATTCAACACATGAACTCGGCACAAAAGAAATAATCACTGATATTGATAATAATTTAATATTCGACAATTCAAAACAATTGGAATCATTATTTAAAATAGCTCCTTTGATTGGAATTCCAAAAAATCAAAATGAATTTTTGCTAACTCCAGATTCTGTAAGTACTTTTTTAAGATATGATCAGAAAAACGATATTTTTTATATGAGACAACAAGTAGGAATACCTGGTACTGGTAATTTTGATACTATACTTTCAGCTTATGATCAGTTAAATAAAGATGTTACAATTTTTGACAAATTTGAAAATGATACTTTAAAAGATTACGGGATAACAGGATCACCTTTTGTAAGAGAGGCTCAAACTTCAGCTGCAACAGATTCCTTGCGCCAATCAATACCAGTTGCTGCTATAGGTGCTTTAATTCTTTTACTGATAGCCACCAGGAATATTTTCTATTCGTTAGTGACAGTTTTCCCCTTATTACTAATTGTGGTTTGGTTATATGCAATTATGTATGTTTTTGGATTCGGATTAAATTTTGTTACGGCAACAATTGGCGCAGTATCAATTGGGGTAGGACTAGATTTTTCTATTCATATGACAGAAAGATTTAAGCAGGAATTAAAAATACAAAAAAACAAGAAAGATGCAATGAAGGTTTCAATGAGAGGAACAGGGTTAGCTTTATTAGGGGCAGGAGCATCTAGTATTGCTGGTTTTACTATACTTTCTTTTGCTCCCATGCCATTGTTCTCAACTTATGGGGTGCTGTCAGCTTTTATGATTTCTTTTGCTATGCTGTCTTCCATTCTTATACTTCCATCACTTCTTCTTATTGTTACAAGAAAAAGTAAATGATATAGATTGTTAAATTTCTAATTCTGTATTGTCTAGATTTGCATATTCTCCCATCGAAGCATCATAAACTTTAATATTTTCATATCCCATTAATTTTAATACAACAAATACATGCGCCGCACGTATGCCACCTTGTCAGTAAGTTGCTATTTGTTTTTCATAGGTAATATTTTGTTTATTAAGAATACTTTCAATTTCATTTTGTGATTTGAATTTATTGTTATTATTTGCATCAATAAATTCTAGCCACTCAATATTAACAGATCCAGGCACATGCCCAACTCTTTTGTTACCTCTAGAATTTGAACCTGTGTATTCGTCGATATTTCTTGTATCTAAAATTATAGAATTTGGATCATTAATTAATTTTTTTAAATCATCTAATTTACATATATAATTTTCATTTTGTTTTATTTCTATATCTGACTTAGCTAAATTTTGAGTAGAAGTTTTTTTGAAAGCGTAATTAAATCCTGAATCTATTGGATAATCATAATGTAACCACTCTTTCCATCCACCATTAAGTATTTTCACATTTTTAAGACCAAAATAATTTAAACACCACCAAAATCTACTAGAGTATAAATTTCCTGAATTATCGTATGCAATAATTTCTGATTTAGAGTTTATATTTAATATATTAATTAATTCTTCAAATTCAGCTTTATTCATAATGTGAGGATATTCTATTGCTGATTTTTCGTAACCTGATTGCTTAATGTAGTGGTGTACCGGAAGAGCAACGGCCCCTTTAATATGAGCTCTTTGATATAATTCACTTACGTCACAGTCAATTATTACTAGGTTTTCATTACCTAGCTTGTTAAAAACTTCTTTAGCTTCTATCAAAATTGAATTATCTCTGTATTCCATAACCTTTTTAATCTATAATTTAATAATAGTCAAATGATTATAAATTAAGTTTACTTATATTTAAACAAGGAATGTGCATGAAAGTTTCAGATAATATAGACGTATTATCTAATCAATCTGTCACTATTTTGACTGGCGCTTCTTCAGGAATAGGACTTCACCTATTAGATCTTCTTGCAAAAAATTACCAAAATATTTTAGTCATTAACCGAAACGAAAATAAAACAATTCCAATTTTAGAAGAACTTTTAGCAAAATATCCATCTACTAGAGCTTCTTATTTGATTTCTGATTTGTCGGATCAAAATGAAATCTTGAAATTATCTGGTTATATTAAGCAAAAAAACATTAAAATTGATAATTTGATAAATAATGCTGGTGTGTTACCACTGAAAAGAGGTATTTCTAAACAAGGAATCGAATTAACATTTGCTGTTAATCACATTGCCCCATATTTATTAAGTACACAACTTTATAATAATAATATGTTTGAAAAAAATGCTCTTATTTTAAATAACAATTCGGTTGCTCACTATAAAGCATTAGGAGATTTTGATGTTTATGATTCTAATGATTATCAAAACTTGTCTAGAATTCAACTTTATAGAGAATCTAAATTAGCTAATTTGTGTACAACATATATTTTAGCTGATCAATTTAAAAATGACGATATTTTAGTTAATGCAATTCATCCTGGAGTTGTATCTACAGGATTGTTATCAAATTATGGATGGTTATCATTTATTAAATATGGTTTAAAACTTTATGGTAAATCACCAAAGATAGCGGCAAAAGAAACTATGGAAGTTATTCTGAAATGTAAATCTGAAAGAATTACATCAGAATATTTTTCGGAAGGGAAGATTGTAAATTCCTCTGAAAATTCTTATGATAAAGATATTCAAAAAAAAATATATAACATTACTATTGGATTAACAAATTCAATTAATATGGAAAATAATTAGTATGATTAAAAAAACTTTTTCTAATACAAAAAACTCAATTTTTAATTTCTATTCGATATTTATTGCTTCGTTATTAAATATTTTTGTTCCTATAGCTAAGAAATCAAATTGGAAATATGCAGGTAATATTACTTATCAACATATTTCAAGAATGATTTTAACCGGCTTTTTAATTATGATTCCATTGATTGTTACGTATACAATTGTTGTTTTTTTAGTTGATATAATTGATGGAGTGTTAGCCCCTTATGTTTCATTATTTTTTGGCGGAAAAAGAATTTTTGGATTAGGGGCTTTAGTTTTAATGGTTCTTGTTTATGGAGTAGGTCTACTTAGCACTAGATATTTTGGACAAAAATTAGGCGATATAATTCAAAATTTTGTGATGAGAATGCCTGTTGTAGGCTCTTTGTATTCATCAGCTAGAAGATTAATTGAATCTTTAGCAGGAACTAAAGATTCTTCTACAGGATTTAAACGAGTTGTTATGATTGAACACCCTAGAAAAGGAATGTGGTGCTTAGGCTTTTTAACCTCAATAATTGAAGTTTCTAAAGAACAAACTATGGCAACTGTATATATTCCAACAGCTCCAACTCCTAATTCAGGTTTTGTTGTTATGGTTCCATATAAAGAAGTTCAAGATACAGATTTGTCTGTCCAAGAAGCTATGAGTATGGTTCTTTCAGGAGGAATCATTGCACCAAATTCATTTAATAAGAAATCAATTACTTCTGAAGATATTCAAAAAATTGATTCTTCTGATACAACCACTGATAGTTGATATATGATAGAAAAATCTATAGCCGAATTTTTGGAATTATATAAAATAAACCACGAAATGATGGAATGTGATCCTGATTTAGCTGATACTGAATTATTTTGTAATCATTATAATATTCCAAAATCAAATTCTGGAAATGCAATCATAGTTGCATCAAAAAAAGAACCTTTTATTTATAGTGCTTGCTTAGTAACAGCTGAGTATAAACTTGACGTTAATAAAACGGTTAGAAAATTAATGGGTGTAAAAAGACTTTCATTTGCTTCAGCTGAAAAAACTAAAGAGTTAACTAACATGATGATTGGTGGTGTTACTATAGTTGGATTGCCAAAAGATTTGAAAATTTATGTAGATATCAATATACAAGAATTAGAATATATTATTATTGGAGGTGGTACACGTTCTCAAAAAATCAAATTACCAACCTCTGAATTAACAAAAATTCCAAATGTTGAATTCATTCAAGGCTTAGGCTTACCTATAATCAGTTAAGCATATCCTTTGGCGGAATCCAGCCTCCTAATTCTTTTTCTAATACCTGCCCAATTTTTAGTGCTACGTGATCATTTGTTGGAGAACAAATAATTTGAAGACCTATAGGATAACCTTCAGAACTTGTACCACATCGCAAAGTTAGGATTGGCCAGCCTGTAACATTATAAGTACGTAAAAATGTGCCTTTAGTTACATAATTCCAATCATTTTCTCTTGCATCCATTATTTCACTATGAGGAAATCCTGATTTATGGAGCACTGGTGCGATTATGACATCATATTTATTAAAATATGATAGAGATTTACTTTGATAGTTATTTAATTCTTGTATTAATTCTGACATTTCTACAGCTGATTTGTTTTCATATTCTTTAGCTATATTAAACCTTGCTTCAGTCCATTTGTGAGGTGTTTTTGTATTAGATCTTTCTAGAAGTTGCTTAAGATAATTACGCTTGTCATAGTTGGCTATATTTCCAGCTATGGTATCTCCTTGATCAATTATTTTTGTGTCTATTTCGTTTATTGATTTAACCTTTGTCGCAAGTATTTTACAAACATTATCTATTACTTTAATTGTATCAGTATCAGATGATATTGATTGGGTTGAATGATAATAACCTATATTTAGCTCATTTATTGAAATTGTATTTGGATTATCTATTTTATTTAAAAGAACAGTAGGGTCGATATTATCAGAACCTGAGATGACGTTTATTAACGGAACTAAATCATCAACGAATCTTGCTAAAGGTCCTATTGAAGTTAAAAGATCACTAGGTCCTGCATCAAATGATATTGCATGTCCAGTCCTTGGAACTCTTCCAAAAGTCGGTTTCAAACCGGCTATCCCACAATGATGAGCTGGCATTCTAATACTACCACCTGTATCAGTTCCTATATCAAATACAGAACCACACGAGGAAACTATTGCTGCAGCTCCACCGCTACTTCCTCCAGGTGTCAATGAAGTATTATAAGGATTGTTAGTTCTTCCGTATACAACATTATCGGTTTCCCCACCCATAGTAAATTCTGGAGTATTTGTTTTACCTAAAAGAATTGCACCTGAATTTAAAAGCCTTTCTGCTACTGACGAATTTTTTACAGGTTTGAAATTTTTTCTTCCTTCAGTTCCCCAAGTACTAATTATATTTTTTGTATCAAAGGAATCTTTTAATGTAAATGGTATGCCAAATAATGGTAGGGATTTATATTTATCAAAATTTGTATCAAAATTTTTAGCATTCTTTATTGCATCTTCAAAAGTACTTTGAACGACTGCATTTAGTGAATTATTGACTTTATTGATTTGATCTATATGAGTTTTAGTTAATTCTTCTACTGATATAGTTTTATTTCTTAGTATTTTTAATAAATCTTCTATAGGGTAAGTTATGATTTCTTTAATTGACATGATTTCATCTTTATATTTATTAAATAAAATATTATCATTATAAATAATAATAATATTAATTCAATGATGGTAAATAATTTTGGAATTATTTTGGGTAAATTGGTCTAAAGGAATAAAACTAATTCTTTCTGATGGTGAGAACAGAGAAGAAATTGGCGGAGTTCGCAAAACAAAAAATGGATTTGATGCATGGGCAAAAACTTTTGGTTATGACCCTGGTCGAGCAATCAAAGGACTAAATTCTGAAGAAGCAGGAAGAGAGTTTGTAGAAAGCTTCCAACCTTGGGATTTGTACGACCTTGGAAGAGGATTAGTAGTTGATGCAGAAATTAGAAACGATTAATCTATAATTCTTTTAAATTATAGATTTCATTGATTGTTTCTTCCCATAGATTTTTTTCGTATTCGCATTCGCTTAATTTTAAATAACTATTCTTTTTCTCATTGTCATCCATTTCGGGATTTTGTTTTAATTTATTTATGATACTTGATTGAATTTCGTATGCTTTTTCAGGTTTTTCTTCCCACTTATATTTAATGTTGTTTTTATCTAAAACGAATATGGCAGGAATTTTACTTAATCCATTTTTAATGAATATTTTATTTAATTCTTCATTTTCTGATCTTCTGTAAATTTTTAGTGTTACTGAATCTAAATTTTCAGCAATGAGAATTAATATTGGAATATTAAATAGTGAATCTGGACAAAAATCTTCAGTTAGTACTATTATTTCCTTATTATTTAACTTTGTATTTAGTTTATTTATTTTATTAATTAGATCTTTATCCTTAAGTATTTTATTCGTGAGCTTTTTGAAATTTTCTTTGTTTTCACTCATCGAATCTATATACTCATTCCAATTTAAAAATTTACTATATTTAAATTCAGATACTTTATTCATTTTTTCTCCCAAAAAAAAACCCCCAATATATCATTAGGGGTTTTTTTAAAAATTTACAAAAGAGTCCCCGCTATGTGTTTCCACAACAACAAGTACAATTCACATTAACTAATTTTGATAATTTCATAATTTATATTAAATATTTAATTCATTTTACTAGTAATTATCTAAATTATAAAAGATACTTTTAGTACATTATTATATTAAGGTGCTTACATGTCAGGTATTAATCAAAATACATATTTGGAAAAACTTAATTTTTCTGTTAATAATATTGTTAATGAATTTAAAGGTTTATGCGGAGTTTCAATTTATGATCCTGATACAAACTGGTATTTAGGAATTAATGATGAAATGATTTTTCCTACTGCATCTAGTATTAAAATTCCAATATTAATAAAATTACTATCTGATGCTGATAAAAAATTAGTCAATTTGTCAGATGAAATAATAATTACTGAAGAAATGAAATCAAGAGGTAGTGGTGTTATTCATAAAATGACAGGTTCAGTAAAAATGACCATTGAAAATCTAGCAATCTTAATGATTAATCTATCAGATAACACAGCAACTAATTTATGCATAGATATAGCAAATCAAAAAGAGATAAACGAAATGTTATCTAGTTATGATTTTGGAACTATGAAATTAAATAGGAAAATGCAAGATTATCAAGCAATTAATGAAGGCAAAGAAAATATTGCTACTCCTAAAGAAATGAACATGATATTACAGA
>CERX01032556.1_pt1 | contig 29372 bp, 27 predicted proteins | sample 350251 | NCBI WGS metagenome assembly CERX01 (sample SAMEA2621044, study PRJEB7988) | marine metagenome | biome: marine biome (ENVO:00000447); feature: deep chlorophyll maximum layer (ENVO:xxxxxxxx); material: "saline water (ENVO:00002010), including plankton (ENVO:xxxxxxxx)" | depth 50 m
TCAATACTAATGTTTCTGAGGTATCTTGGAATGAATTGAAAAATATTAAAGATTCTCAATTTAAAGGATATGAAGCAATTTCATTATCAGCTGAAATAGTTAAATATGCCTCTATTGAGGACTCATACCTTGTTGTTTTAGACCAAACGCCGTTTTATGCAGAATCTGGTGGTCAAATAGGTGACACGGGAACAATTAAAGGTAGCGGAGTAGATCTAATCGTACAAGATGTACAATTAGATGGGGAATGCTATGTACATCACTGTACTGGAACTATTGGTAAGGATATTTCAACTGTTGAATGTCGGGTGGATGCTGAAAAACGTCAACGAACAAGAAAAAATCATACAGCAACGCATCTTATGCATAAAGCCTTAAAGATGGTTTTAGGTGACCATGTGCAGCAGGCAGGCTCTCTAGTTCATCCAGATTATCTAAGATTTGATCTTACTCACTTCGAAAAAATATCAAAAAAAGAAATTCGTGAAATAGAAAATATTGTTAATATTGAAATATTAATAAATAATAAGTTAGACGTATCAATTAAAGCTTATGATGAAGCAAAAAAAGAAGGAGCTGTTGCCATGTTTGGCGAGAAATACGGAGATCAAGTTCGCGTTATTACCGTGGCTGATTTTTCAAAAGAATTATGTGGCGGAACGCATGTCGATCGAACTGGTGACATTGGATTATTTAAAATTACAGAAGAGACATCTTTAGCATCTGGAGTGCGTCGAATCGTTGCTGTTACAGGGCCCAAAGCGGTTGAATTTGTTCAAGATCAGATAGCAGCTTTAAATGAGGTTAGATCGAAATTAAAATGCAATCTTAATTCAATTCCAGATCGCATAGACCAATTAATTAAAGATAACAAAACTTTAGAAAAAGAATTAAAGAAACAAAAAAAATCTAACTCATCATTTGATACTGAAATCCTATTGAAAGAAGCGTTAATTGTTGAAGATAAAACCATAGTTATCAAAATGACAGATGCTAAGGATATGGATAGTCTAAAAGATTTTGGCAATAGTCTTCTTTTAAAATTAAAAAATGGAATTGGAGTTCTTGGCGCTGTAGCTGACAAGCCAATCCTGGTCGTTGTCGTCACAGATACTTTAATTGAAGCAGGAATTCAGGCTGGGGACCTTGCAAAAAAGATTGGATCTATCATGGGCGGTGGCGGAGGTGGTCGTCCAAGTCTCGCAACTGCAGGCGGTAAAGATCAAAAATCTCTTGAAACCGCCATGGAAAAAGCGAAAGATATTATTTTAAAAAATATTGAGGAAAAAAATGCAGTATAAACAAGATGGAGATACCTATATCGTTTACATTGAACAAGAAGAAGCTATTATGGAAACTTTAACATTGTTTTGTAAAGAAAAAAGTATTCATAATGCCCAGCTTTCTGGTATTGGAGCTATAAAAGAAATTGAAGTAGGAGCTTACGATTTAGAAAATCAAGAGTACCTCAAACAAACCTTTTCAGGAATATGGGAATTAACCTCTTTTCAAGGAAATGTTTTATTAAAGGATGCTGAGCCATTTGTTCATGCACATATCACAATTTCTGATCACCAGCTTAATTGCAAGGGCGGGCATTTATTTGAAGCAAAGGTAGCTGCTGTTGGTGAATTTATTTTACGTAAAATCGATTCTGATGGCAAAAGAGAGTATGATTCAAATATCGGTCTTGCCTGTATGTCGTTTAATTCTTAGGAGTATAGTATGAAAAAAATTATTTCTGATGCCCATGCACCAAATCCAATGGGTTCATATAACCAAGGAACAATTATAAATGGCTTTGTCTTTACGGCTGGCCAAGTTCCTATTGACCCCGATACTGGCGCAATGATAGAGGGAGACTTTAAATCCAAAGTTCATCAAGTCTTTAAAAATCTATCAGCCATTTTAGAGCGAGCAGAATCAAATCTATCAAAAGTTGTAAAATTTACAGTATTCATAACTGATATGTCTAATTATGCAGAAGTTAATGAAGTTTTTAATGAATGGCTGGATGAAACATCGGCACCTGCCCGCTCATTGGTTTCAGTTAAAGAACTCCCTGGAGGAGCAGATGTCGAAATTGAATGTATTGCTATTCAATAATTTAAATGCTTAGAAAATCATCTTTTTTTTCTATTGTTATTTTTTCGCTTATTTTTGGTCAAGATCAAGAAGCTGACAGCTTAAGTCAAAAATCTCCTAAAATTGCAGCTTTAAGGGCATTTATGTTCCCGGGTGGTGGCCAATTTTATAATGGTCAACCTATTAAAGGATCTATTTTGTCATTCGCGGGAATCGCATCCGCATATCTTTATCTGGATTTTTCAAACAAGTATAGTAGCTCTGACAACTTAGACTCTTCTATTAAAAAAGACTATCTATACAAAAGAAACCGATATGGATGGTGGGTAATGATTGTCTATATTTATGGCCTTCTAGATGCTGTAGTGGAGGCGCACTTGCATCCATTTAATAAAGTAATGAATGAAAATTTAGAAAAATCTAAAATGGAGGATAGTAAAGAATAATGAGTAGTCAACGTGAACAATGGGGTTCTAGGCTTGGTTTTATTTTTGCAGCAGCAGGATCAGCGGTTGGGATAGGAAACATTTGGAAGTATCCATCAATGGCAGGACAAAATGGCGGAGGAGCGTTCACAGTTGTATATTTGATTTGCATTCTTATAGTTGGGCTTTCCATTGTGGTGGCTGAATTTGTGATTGGAAGAAAAACCCAGCTAAGTCCTGTTGGTGCTTTTGAAAAGCTAGCCCCTGGAAGCAATTGGAAATGGGTAGGATTTTTAGGCGTTGCCTCTGCTTTTGTGATCTTATCATTTTATGGCGTTGTAGGAGGGTGGATATTAAAATACATAATTGATTCCATCACTGGTGGCTTTGGAATTTTATCCGGAAATCCAGATAAAGCAGGTGCTATGTTTGATGGCTTTATAACAAGTACCTTTAGTCCGATTATCTACCAAATATTTTTCATGGCTTTATGCATTTTTGTGATAGTTCAAGGTGTCAAAGGTGGTATTGAAAAGTGGTCTAAAGTTATGATGCCTATAATTATCATTTTATTGGGGGTTTTAGCAATAAGAGGTATAACGCTTGAAGGAGGAATGGAAGGGCTATCCTTTCTGTTCAATCCTAGATTTGAAGACTTAACTGCTTCTGCGATTGTTCTTGCGTTGGGCCATGCATTTTTCACAGTTAGCTTGGGTATGGGTACAATGATCACCTATGGAAGCTATCTTAACAAAAAACAAAACTTAATGTCCTCAGCATTGTGGGTTATATTCTTAGACACTGCGATTGCAATGCTAGCAGGTGTAGCTATATTTACCACTGTCTTTGCTTTAGGGGCCAATCCCGCTGAAGGGCCAGGTTTAATTTTTGTCATATTACCCTCAATTTTTCCTCAATTAGCAGGAGGAGCTGTATGGGGTACTTTATTCTTTATTTTGTTATTTATGGCAGCTCTTACATCGGCTATTTCGATTTTAGAAGTTGTTACAGCGTATTTTATCGATCAAAAAGGGTGGTCTCGGAAAAAAGCAACAATACGATTTGGAGCGATTATTACAATTGTTGGTGTATTTTGCTCACTATCCTTGGGGGGAGGTATAAACATTACAGAATTCCTTGAAATGCCTTTCTTTGATGTAATGGATTATTTATCATCTAAATATATGCTTCCAATAGGTGGGATGCTGACAGCTATATTTATTTTAGATAAGTGGGGTATAAAAGAATATATGTACGAACTTAGACAGGGAATGAATATCCCATCAAATGAAAGATTAATAAAAAAAGATACAATCACAAGCTTTTTATTGTTGATCTTAACCTTAGTTTTGCTAAATGCCGCATCGCTTACAGCTTATTTTGGTATGATTGGTTTTTTATTTTCTGTTTTGACTATCGTTCAAATCATTGCAATTTTTCAAGCAGATGATATTAACGCATTTGATAATTTTGTTAAAAATTTCTTAATTATTGCAGCAACAGTCGTTGCTTTTATTATTTTTAACGAAGTTTATTTTACGATAGTTGGTAAGGCTTTGATCGGATAAATTTTGCTTGCTGAAAAGTATATTCCACAAGGAACAAAAAGATATAAATCCTTATCAAAATTATTCAATAGTTTTGATAAGTTATTTAGTTTTAGCCCCCTGCGCTGGTTTGGAGTATGGGCAATTTTAATTGCTGGTGATAATGTAGTTTCCCATTTGAGTGATAGATGGATGTATTGGAGCTGGAATAGCCTATCAATTTATTTGATTACAGCATTAATTATTTTTCCTTACCTCGATTATTTATTAAACTCAAAATATAATGACCTCAGGCAAGTAAACTCAGTTAGTGCAGCCGGTAAGATTTTTTTATATGGTCTTTGTCTTTTTATCGTAGGAGCAAACCCTCTGTCCCTTTCTTTAGAAGTGCTTTACTTCGGTTTGCCGTATATCTTATTTTTTTTAGTGGGGCATATAGCGTGGGGTATATCAATCGATAATGGCAATTCAAATAAATTCCAAAAAAAAGAGATTATTCCTAATCTATGTTTAATAATTTTAGGCTCTTTAGTGGCATCTATACTTGGATATATAAATGATGATCCTATGGTTAGTACTGCTGCAGCGGTATTTTTACCATTTCCTTTAGTCGCTCTTTTTTTCCCGATCGCAATAAGGCATTTGCAAAGATGTCGTATTTATGTCGTATTTATACCTACAATGTTTTTATCGATGCGCTACCCATGGTTATTGGGCCTACTTTGTCCCCTTTTTATTCTTTCAAGGCATTATTATTATTTTACAACTGGAAAACCTAACCCCACTTTTAAAGTGGATCATTCTGATGGGCAATTAGTATAGTTTAATTAATTTTTATGGATCGATCAGAATTATTATCCTTATTAAAGCTTGATCGGTTCATTGCTTTCGATTTTGAAACGACTGGACTTCAAGTAGAAACAGATCGCGCTATTGAAGTTGCAGCTATCATGTTCATAGATGGTAAGCCAGAGGAAAAATTTGTAACCCTAATTAATCCACAAATTCCAATTTCTGATCTGATAGCTGATATTACCGGCATAACAAATGAAATGGTTACAGAAGCACCTCTTGAGAAAGAAATAATTGATGATCTGTTTGAATTTTTGGGTGATTACCCTATTGTTGCCCATAATACCCCTTTTGACCTTTCTTTTTTACGCGCCATGGCTGAGCGACACAATAAAGATTTTATTGAAAGAAAATGTTATGACACCTTGACTCTTTCTAGAGCCTTCCTCTTTTTTCAGCCTGCACACAATCTTAGCGCAGTTTCAGAATATTTTAATCTTTCATCTGAAGGAGCACATCGCGCTGAAAAAGATACCGAAAATTGTGGAGAAGTATTTATTGAGCTTGTGCATGAAGTCGCATCATATAATCTTGATTTAATTTCAGATATTATCAGCTTCTTGAATCCATTTGAAGTTCATAATAAAGATTTATTTATTAATATTGGCAACCTCCTTACGAAAAAAGGCAACCTTAAAACTGCTATCGTTTCATCTGACTTATTAAAACCTCAAAATAAAAATATATTTTTCCACGATGCAAAAACAAATATTGGCGCTACTAATTCAGTTGATGTTTTTGGTGTAAATGGTTTATTAAATCAAACTTTTGATTCTTATGAACTTAGGTCCAATCAGATCAATTTTAGCGAATATGTTGATAACATCTTAAGCGGTCAAGGCGGTATTGGTGTTGTAGAGGCAGGAACTGGTCTTGGAAAAAGCATGGCTTATTTGTATCCAGCTATAAAATATTCACACGATAATTCGAATGAAAATCCAATAATACTTTCATGCTATACTAAGCATTTGCAAGATCAACTTTTTAATAATGATTTACCCACACTAACAAAAGCGATTGATACCACAATCAAAGCTGTTTTATTAAAAGGGAGAAATAATTATTTATGCAAAACTAGATTAGGCTGGCTTATTAGTAGTTCAGATAAAATGCTTAGTGGGGAAGAGGCAATGAATCTATTACCTATATTAGTATGGCTTAAACATTCTTCAACTGGAGATTTAGATGAATGCCCAGGTTTTTCAAATGGATTTACTTATCGACTGATGGGCTTGATTCAAAGTGAGCAAGGATTTTGCACATCTTCAATTTGCGCTAAGCATGATGGTTGTTTTTTTGGACCATTAAGAAAAGTCGCTTACCAGTCAAATCTAATTGTAGTTAATCATGCTTTACTCATTTCTGACGCGCAGTCAAAATCTAAGATTGACGATTCTATTGGTTTTCTACCTGAGAATGACGCAGTGATCATTGATGAGGCTCATAATCTACCTAAAGCTGCTTATCATCAACTAACCCTATCTTTTGATTACAGATCCTTAAATTATGTATTGGATCGTATTGACCCTAAGCATAACCATTCGGTTCGATGGAATAATAAGCTAAGAACAATAGCAGCTATGCATTCAAAGTTTGAAATTAGCAGGTCAACCTTATCAAGGTTGGTTGAAAAGGGTAGAAATATAATTAAAATCTTTTTTGATAAAATGACATCTAATGCCTACCATCATTTTGATCCAAATTCTAAATATTCCACTAAGCTAATTATCGATGATTTAAATGAGCATTTTACCCCCCTTGAAAAAGAACTGAATGAATTAAAAAGCGCCTTGCATAGCTTAAGGAATCATATTCGAAAATTAAGAGAAGATTTATTAGATATTGATGAAACGAGAGAAGATTTTATAGAACTTCATCAGCTTTTTGATCGAAGCGAAGGGTCTTTATCTGATATTCTTACCTTAACTGAGTCAATCACTTCCAATCAGAACAAAGAATATGTTTATTGGTATGAAGGAAACTTTAGAACAATATCAGGTGAAACTCAGCTGATTCTTACGGTAAATATGGCCCCAATTCAACCAGGAATTGAACTTGCCAATTATATTTTTAAATCAATTGACTTTTGCATTCTAACAAGCGCAACTCTAAGAACTAAGCTGTCATTTGATTATTTTTTGAATCGTGTTGGCTTAGACTCTGTTGAATTTGATGATGTAACATCTACTGTTTATGAAAGTCCATTTAGCTACAATGATCAAGTAACTTATTTTCAATACTCAGGCAACGATGGTCAGCGGCCTGATATTATAGCCAAAACCATTTTACACTGTCATAGAAAATTTAATAAAAGGATGATGGTGCTTTTTACATCTCGCGCACAACTTGACAACGTATCTCAACTTTTAAGGCAATTAAGCCTCAAGGGTGAATTGCCAATTTTTGCCCAAAAGCGCCAAACCTCAAGAATGGGGCTAATAAGAGGGATGAAGCAGGTAAAAAATGGAATTTTATTAGGGACTAATGCGTTCTGGGAAGGGGTTGATTTACCGGGAGATCTACTAGAGATTCTAATGATTATCAAAATGCCTTTTGATGTACCAACTGAACCTACAGTAAAAGCATATGGCAAAATGATTGAAGAGCAGGGAGGGAATAGCTTTATGGATTATGCTTTACCTGAATCTGTTATTAGGTTTAGGCAGGGATTTGGCCGGCTAATCAGGACTACTTATGATGAAGGAATTTTTATAGTTATGGATGATCGTATAATTAATAAAAGATATGGAATTTTATTTAGCGAAAGTATTCCTGTTCAGATGCAAGTATTCAGACACATTGATGATATTTAAGTACTTTAACTGACACAACACCTATAAAGTAATTTATAACACCTTAAAAGTCTTCCTTAAATTGGATGTAATTCGAACAGAATTTGGTTATTGTTAATAAAAAGAATTAAATTAACCAATGGAAGCACAAATTATTTCAGATAAATTGATTGATTGGCATGATTTAAAGCATCTGATTGTTTCACCTAAACCTGTGCGTCTTTCTAAAAGCTCAAAAAAACTAATAAAAACTTCAAATGATACCCTGAATAAAATTCTGAATTCAGGGAAGCAGATTTATGGCGTAAATACTGGATTTGGCAAGCTAAGCTCTGTTTCTATCAATAAAAAAGATATTAAAGAATTACAGCTGAATCTGGTAAGATCTCATGCTACAGGTGTTGGCAAACCTTTTGACCTTGGTATAACTAGAATAACAATGATGCTTAAATTGTTAACTTGGGCGAAGGGCTATAGCGGGATTCGTCCAGAACTAGCTACTTTATTAATTGATATGCTTAACCATGATATTCTTCCCATTATTCCAAGGCAGGGCTCGGTAGGGGCATCTGGAGATCTTGCGCCTTTATCTCATCTTGCATGCTGCATGATAGGAGAGGGAAGTGTCCATTTTCAAGATAGGGTTATGCCTAGCATGATTGCGCTAAAAGAAACCAATTTGAAGCCAATTGACCTAGATTCCAAAGAAGGTCTTAGCCTGGTTAATGGTACTCAAGTTTCTACAGCAATTGCGATCAAGACCTTACATGAAGCAGAAAAACTCTTATTTTCAGCTGATATAATTTCAGCGCTATCAGTAGAGGCAAGCTTGTCAACTAGAGATGTATTTAAACCTGCAATTCATAAATTGAAAAAACATAAAGGGCAGATTATTTCAGCGACCAATGTTTTTAATTTATTAAAAAATAGTGAAATAGTATCCTCGCATAAAAATTGCGATAGAGTTCAAGATCCATATTCCATGAGATGCATTCCTCATATTCATGGTGCTAGCTGGGAAATTTTTTCTAGTGCAGAAAAAATAATAAATAATGAAATTAATTCTGTATCAGATAATCCATTAATTTTTTCAAATGGACAAGTGCATAGCTCAGGCCATTTTCATGCAGAACCAGTAGCGCAAGCCTTGGACGCTTTATCGATTGCAATGTCTGAGATAGGAGCAATTTCAGAAAGAAGGATACATTTTTTCATGAAAGGTGCAGATAACAAACTTCCTATGTTTGGAGCAGTAAATGGTGGTATCGAATCAGGATTTATGCTAGCACACGTAACAGCAGCTTCTTTAGCTTCAGAAAATAAAACCCTTGCCCATCCATCTAGCGTTGATTCTCTATCAACCTCAGCTGGGCAAGAAGATATTGTAAGTATGGCTCCTTGGGCTGGAAGGTCATGTTTAAGAATACTAGATAATGTACGAATGATTCTAGCAATCGAGCTTTTAGTAGCAGGTAATATAAATCATAGATTTCATCATAATCTTAATTCAAGCAACGGATTACAAGTATTAATGGATTTATTAAAAAAATCAAAAGTATTATCTAAAAAAGATAGGGTTTTTTCAAAAGACATTGAAATTATAAGCGATCTAATAAAAACTGACCAAGTTTATTCTGTAGTAAATAAAGTAAATAAAATAAGTAGAGTATAATGAAAAATAGACCACCATTTAAGCAGGCTTTAACATTTGATGATGTATTGCTCGTTCCGCAGAAATCAAGCATTTTGCCGAAAGAAGTAAATTTAAAAACCAAGCTAACCCAGAAAATTGAAATGAATATACCATTACTTTCCGCAGCTATGGATACGGTAACCGAAAGCGGTATGGCTGTTGCCCTTGCGAGAGAGGGTGGAATTGGTATCATTCACAAAAATTTATCAATTGAAGAGCAAGCATCAATGGTTGACCGCGTGAAGCGATATGAGAGCGGTATGATTGTTAACCCTGTTACGTTATCCAGCAATAAGACAATTAAAGATGCTAAAGAGGTGATGGGGTTATATAAAATTAGTGGGCTACCCGTAGTTGAGAATGAAAAGCTAATTGGAATCATAACCAATAGAGATATTCGTTTTGAAACAGATGAGTCTCTTCCTGTCAAAGATCGCATGACAACTGAAAAACTTGTTACGGTTCCGCAAGGCACAACGCTTGATCAAGCAAAAAAAGTACTACAAGAGCATCGAATAGAAAAATTACTTGTTGTAGATGAAGAAGGTAATCTTGCAGGTCTAATTACCGTTAAAGATATTCAAAAGAAAGAAGATTTTCCATACGCATGCAAAGATAAAAATGGACGTCTTAGGGTTGGTGCAGCGCTAAGCGTCACTAAAGATTTTTTAGAAAGAGCTCAAGAACTACATTCTAAAGAGGTCGATGTGATTGTGATTGATACTGCTCACGGTCACTCTAAAGGAGTTTTAAGTCAAATAGAAAAAATTAAAAAATCAATGACAGGTATACAGGTTGTAGGTGGAAATGTTGCAACCTCCGATGGTGCAAAAGCATTGATTGATGCCGGTGTTGATTGCGTTAAGGTGGGCATTGGAGCTGGCGCAAGCTGCACTACAAGAATTGTAGCAGGCATTGGAGTTCCACAACTAACAGCAGTGATGGATTGTGTTGATGCTGCAACAAGTAGCAATGTACCTGTGATTGCTGATGGTGGTATCAGATACAGCGGAGATATCGCAAAAGCTATAGCTGCTGGCGCTAGCACTGTTATGCTTGGAAGTATTCTTGCGGGTATGGATGAAAGCCCTGGTGAATTTATATTATTCGAAGGACGGCAGTATAAGTCTTACAGAGGGATGGGTTCTCTTGGAGCAATGAAAGATGGCGGAGGAGAGCGATATTTTCAAAATGATACTGAAGATAAAAAACTTGTACCTGAGGGCATTGAAGGTATAGTTCCTTATAGAGGAAGTGTAAAAAATACTATCCATCAATTAATGGGTGGATTGAGGTCTTCAATGGGATATTGTGGAGGAGAAAATATATTAGATTTTCAGAAAAAAGCTGAATTTATTCAGTCAACTCAAGCTGGAGTAAAAGAAAGCCACCCTCATGAAGTTAAAATAACAAAGGAAGCTCCTAATTATCAGATTTCAGATACTAAATAGAGTTATTTAGAAAGCGAATTTAAGTGGCGAGTAATTTGAGATTTTCTTCTTGCGGCAGTATTCTTTTTTAGATGACCCTTACTAACCATTTTATCTATGACGCTCACGGCATTCCTGTAGGGCGCTTCTGCTTTTGAAAAATCATCTAACTGTAATACTTTTTTAATTGCTGTTCTCATATCTGAAAGCCTAGCACTATTTAAAGCACTGCGTTTTTTGTCTTGTCGTTCACGTTTGATCTGCTGAGGATGTCTATCCATCGTATTCCTTTAAATATTATAAAATTATCACGCGAAATTATCTTATATTTTTACATAAGACAAAAAGAAAATATATAATATTTTCTTTAAACCTGGTGAATTCTGTGATAATCATCACAGAAAGGTTTGTAAATAACTTTTAAATTACCGGATTTAGTCTGTTCAATTATTTAATTTTATAGTATTTTCCGCTATGAGTTCAATCCAACATCTAAGAAATGTTCCTATTTTTTCAGATTTAAAAGATTCTGATTTAAATATTATTTCTGATAAAATGATTTCTCGGGCCTATGAAAAAGGTCAGATGATTTTACTTGAAGAAAGCCAAGGTGAAACCTTTTTCATTATTGTAAGCGGTGCTGTTAAAGTTACCCGATTAAGCGACGATGGCAGAGAGGTTATTTTAGCAATCCTTGGTGAAAGCGATTTCTTTGGCGAAATGTCTTTGCTTGATGGCGAAGGTAGATCTGCAAATATTGTTGCGAATGAAGATGCAGAAGTTTTAACACTTTCACGAAGAGATTTTTTAGATTGTTTAGAAACCTACCCTAAAATTGCAATAGCATTGCTTGAAGAGCTAGCTATTCGTCTTAGAAAAAGCGATCAACATATCGAAAGTTTATCTCTGAGCGATTCTGAACATCGAATTGCAATTACTTTAATTAGATTTGCTCAAGAACTTGGAACGATTAAAAAGGGAGATGTAAAAATTAGCAATTTACCCTTTCAACAAGACATTGCAAATATGGCTGGAACCTCAAGAGAGACTGTCTCTCGCACGCTTAAACTTTTAGAAGAAAAAGATCTGATTAAAAAAGACGGTAAAGATCTTATTATTTATAAATTTGACGAATTTCGTCAACTTTTTTCCTAAAATTTTTAAATCAGCTTATGGTTAAATCTAACCACAATGATGTCATTGATCGCATCTTAAAAAACGATCACCGTATTATATCAAAAGTTATTTCTCGAATTGAGTTTGAAACTGATACAAATAATGAACTCTATAGCAAGCTTTATCCCTATACAAATAATTCTCTTAAAATTGGTATTACTGGACCACCTGGCGCTGGAAAAAGCACTTTAACTGATCAATTAATCGCTAAATATCTTGCCGATAATAAAAGTGTTGGCGTAGTAGCAATCGATCCTTCAAGCCCATTTTCAGGAGGGGCTTTGCTTGGGGATAGGGTAAGGATGAATAATTATCTATGGAATGAAAATGTTTTTATTAGAAGTATGGGATCGCAAGGAAATTTGGGTGGTTTGAATAATAAAGCGCAGGAAGTAGGCGATGTATTGGCTGCCAGTGGAAAAGAAATAATTATTTATGAAACTGTTGGCGTTGGGCAAGGCGAGTATGATATAGCAAAAGCTGCAGATTTAACAATAGTTATGCTTGTTCCTGAATCAGGAGATGATGTGCAATTGATGAAAGCTGGCTTGATTGAAATTGCAGATTTATTTATTGTGAATAAATCAGACAGGGAGGGATCAGATAGATTGGCTCAATCTATCCGCAATGTTCTACATATTTTTAAGAATAAAGATAATCATGAACCTCCTGTATATAAAGTATCGGCTAATAATGGCGATGGCATTAAAGAGCTTTATGCTGGAATAACTGATATTGTAAATGAAATGAAAAATAAAGACTTTTTAGAACAAAAAAGAATAGCTAGATATAGAGATCGAGTTTTAAATCTAGTTCAAAACTCTTTGATTAATAATTTTTGGACTGACAAGAAGCTAAAAAAGTTTGAAGCAATTATTAAAGTATTGGAAATTTCAGACTCTTCTCCCCATGAAACTGCTGAGAAAATATTGAATAAATCATGAAAAATAATAAAGACTCCATGCCATTTTTAGATCATCTTGAGGAGTTGAGATGGAGATTAATTAAATCAATTACATCCGTATTAATTGGTGCAGTTTTATCTTTTTATTTTATTGATATAATTATAGAGTTTTTGATTAAACCTACTGAAGGATTGAGGAATTCAATGGATCTTCAAGTTTTAAAGGTACAAGGTATGTTTATGATTAAATGGGGAATTGCATTATTAGGAGGTATAATTGTATCTATTCCAGTATTAACATATCAACTTTGGAAATTTATTGCTCCTGGACTATACATAGATGAAAAAAAATATATTATTCCTTTGATTATTTTTACTTTTCTGTCCTTTATTTCTGGATTAGTTTTTGCCTACATGATTGTAATTCCATTCTCACTAAGTTTTTTTACTTCAGTTGGGCTTGAAGGAATAGATAACAATTTCTCAATTAATTATTATTTTAATTTTATCACATGGTTAATGCTTGGTAGTGGCTTAATTTTTGAATTGCCAGTAATTGTTTTTATTTTATCTATTATTGGATTACTGACACCTGCATTTATGCGACACTATAGAAGATATGCTATTGTATTTATATTAGTAATAAGTGCCTTTATCACGCCCCCCGATCCTGTGAGTTTAGTCCTTATGTCTATTCCATTGCTACTGCTATATGAAATTAGTATAGGCGTTAGTTGGCTAGTAAACAGGAAAAAACATACTTAATTTCCTACCATGAAAAGCGATATTAATTCACTAAAGCGTATCACGCGACCAATTTTTGATGACATTAAGCTATTTGAAGAGGAGTTTAAAAATGCTCTTCACTCTGAGGTTCGCTTAATAAATATGATAGGTAAGTACATCATACATCATAAAGGAAAACATATACGCCCAATCCTAATAATTTTATCTTCTAGGGTGTGTGGCCAGCCAACTCTAAACAGCTATCGCGCTGCTGCAATGATTGAACTTCTTCACATTGCCACATTGATTCATGATGATGTTGTTGATGAAGCTGAAAAGCGTAGAGGATTTCCATCAATAAATCGGGTTTGGAAAAATAAAATTGCAGTATTAATGGGAGATTTTATTTTAAGTAAAACCTTAATCAATATGGTTGGATTAAAAGATTTTGCAGCGTTGCAATTAATTGCTGATACTGCAGAAAAATTAGCTGCTGGAGAAATACTGCAAATAGAAAAATCTCTGACTAGATCAATGACTGAAGAAGTTTATTATGATATGATTTATCAAAAAACGGCTTCTTTAATTTCTACCTGTTGCGAGCTTGGTGCAATTACTTCAACAGGCAAGGACAAAGATAGGCTTGCAATGATAAATTATGGGACAAAGTTAGGGATGGCATTTCAAGTAAAAGATGACCTATTTGATATTTTAGGCAATGAAAAAACAACTGGAAAAAAGATTGGCGCAGATGTAAAAAGAAATATGATCACTCTTCCGCTAATCTATGCATATAAAAAAATATCAAGAACAGAATATAGGCAGGTAAAAAAGATTCTTTCTCAAAAGAAAAAAACTCGCTCCAACCTAAATGATCTTAAAGAAATAATTGATAGAGTGGGTGGATTTAATTATGCTATTCAAAAAATATCAGAATTCAATAATCAAGCAATTGATGCCTTATCTTCTTATCCAGATTCACCATATAAAAAATCTATGGTTGATCTAATTAGTTTTAACGCGCAGCGTAAAGGATAAAAATAAGATGAAAGCCCCATGGACAAACCTACTTGTCCTCAGATTCAGCTCAATAGGAGATATTATTCAAACAACCTCCGTGCTAAATACCTTAAAAAAATATTGTCCTGATATATCAATTAATTATTTGACCTTATCTAAGTACGAACCTTTACTAATTGGGCACCCAAGTATCGATAATCTCTATACTTTTAATACTGGCAATACTTATAGCTCATTGGTTGAGCTTAGAAAAATCATTAAACAAAAAAACTTTGACTTAATTTTGGATCTTCATAATAGTACGCGAACTAAAATCATTAGAGGATTATCAAATAAAATACATTCTTTATATGTAACTAAACCAAGAGTAAAAAGATTTTCACTTTTTTTGAATCATCAAAATAAATTTTCATCTAGCTTTAATCAAAAAACATGGCTCCATAAACCAATCGAACAACTCCTTCCTAAAAAATATAAAATTTCTAAAATAAGCTTATCAATTTCTAGCGAAGAAAAAAAATTAGCTATAAAATACCTAAATGAAAATGGATTAGAAAATAGGAGGTATTTTGTCGTTATTCCTGGAGCTGCTTGGCCTCAAAAGCAATGGGGTATTGAAAAATATATTTCACTCATAAAGCAGTGTATAGTAAAATATGATTTAACTCCAATCTTGCTGGGTTCTGAAATCGACATAATTTGCAATGATATAAATCAAGGACTAGATTCAGAATCAATTAATATGGTTGGCAAGACTGACCTTAGGCAATCAATGGCAATAATTAGTCAGTCTAGTTTATGCATAGGTAGCGATACTGGTTTCATTTATGCTTCCGAAGCATTAGAAATCAAAACTATTGCAATTTTAGGCCCAACTTCCATTGAAACTGGAGCTGGTGTTTTTTCAAAAAATACAATAAATATTGAAGATAACAATCTATGGTGTAGACCTTGCTCACAAAATGGAAGTTTTCCATGTTATAGAGCTGAGCAATATTGCATGTCAAATATTACACCAAAAGAAGTTATAAAAAATGTTGAAAAGATATTGGCATAACAATGTTTTTCAAGATATTATATAATCTCATTCTATTTCCTGTTTTCTTTTTTATATCGTTGATATTATGCCTTTTTAATCGAAAACTATACAGAGGAATCGCAGGAAGATTTAAATCAAAAAAAATCTTAAAAGATTATATTGCCCAGTGTAAAAGTAATGAAATTTATTGGTTTCATGCAGCCTCATTAGGTGAGTATGAACAGATAAAACCTGTACTTACCGGTCTTAAAGAAATTGAACCTAAGGCAGCATTTATTTTAAGCTTTTTTTCTCCTTCTGGATATGAATATGTCAATGATGATCAAGTTGATTGTAAATTTTATTTACCATTTGATTTTTCATGGAATGTAAAAAGCTATCTTACGCTAGTGAATCCTAAAAAGCTTATTTTAGCGGGATATGATGTTTGGCCAAATTTAATTTGGTTTGCAAAAAAATTAAATATACATACTGTTCTATTTGCAGCTAGGTTTTCAAATAAAAGTTCAAAGCTATATCCATTTATAAGAAAATTTTATCATAATATATATAATTCGTTTAGCGCTATATATACAATTTCAAAAAACGATGATAATCAATTAAGTAAAATCATTGGTAAAAATCCTAAACCTATACTTCGCGTACTTGGAAATCCAAGATACGATCAAGTAAAAAATAAATCAGATCAATTCACTAAGGAAAGAACACGATCAGTACTTCAAAGACCTAAAAGATTAATTTTAGGAAGTATGCACTCTGATGATGAGAAAAAGTTAAATCAATCAATCATTAGTATTTTGAATGAAATTGATGATCTTTCATTGATTTGGGCGTATCATAATCCCACAGAAAAGAATCTCAATCGAATTGAAGATTATTTCAATATGAAAAATTATGCTACAGCTAGATTGGGAAATAAAAATATTCAAGATGTAAGTAAAAGGGTAATACTTGTTGATTCAATTGGCAAATTAGCTCAATTATATTGGCATGGGCAAATTGCGTATATTGGAGGAGGATTTTCTTCTGGAGTACATAATGTTATGGAGCCTGCCATCGCTCGACTTCCTGTATTTTTTGGGCCTAATTATAGCAATTTTCATGAGGCGGAAGAGCTTATATTGAAAGGTGGAGGATTTTCAATTGAATCAGGAGCAGAATTATTCATTCAGATAAAAAGTCTTTTTGAAAGCTCGTCACGATTCATGGATTCAAGTTATTCTGCAACGAATGTCGTACATGACAATCTTGGCTCATCTACTCGTATTGTCAGGAGTCTTATCCATGACTAAGAACTGCTCCTTTGATATTTATTTTGAAAAATTTAATAAAAATATTCATGTTGAATTTTCTAGAGGATTAAATATTATATACGGCGAAAGTGGCACTGGTAAATCTAAAATAATTTATTCCATACTGAATAAAGCAGATCTAGGCTCAGCGAATTTCTCTATTTCAAATAAAGTAATTCCTGAAAGTATTCAATTAATCTTTCAAAATCCTGAGAATCAGATCATTTGCCAAAATCTTCAATCAGAATTATCATTTGGTTTAGAGTCAAATTCGGATGATAGCGCTGATTTAAAAGATGAATTACAAAGAATAAAATCCTTTTTGCCATTTGTTGATGACTGGTTGCGCCATCCAAGTACTTTAAGTGGTGGGGAGATGGAGATATTAAATATCATTACAGCTTTTACCTCAAAATCTGAGCTGGTGCTTATTGATGATGGATTATCATATCTTAATCCGAGCACAAAAAAGCAATGGATTGATTGGATTATAAAAAATTATTCTAAAAACAAAATTATACTTTGGTTTACATCTGACTTAAATGATCTATCTTTTGGAAAAACTAAGTGGATTCTATCACTTTCAGATTTACAACATAATGATATTTCTGATTTAACCCCTGACTACAAGCATAAACATAAAAATGGATCACTTTCAATTAAGGCTAAAGATTTAACTTTTGGATTTGAAGCTTCAACTAAAACAATTATTGATAAATTAAATATAAATTTATCTAATGCTCGCTCTGTAGGCATCATTGGAGAAAATGGTTCTGGAAAAACAACATTATCCCAGTTGATATCTAGTTCTATTAAACCATTATCTGGTTCAATTGAATTAAACATTTTAAATAGTGTGCCAGCTATTGGTGTATTAAATCAATTTCCTGAAAGAATGCTTGGTTCAAATACCCTTGAGGACTTACTACTTAAGCTAATCAGTAATAATAAATTTGATCACAATTTATTAAATAGTTTTATTAAAAAACTAAAATCATATCAAATTAATTGGAATTCCATAAAAGATCAAAATGCTAAAGATCTTTCATGGTCAATTATTCGCATAACATTAATTATTATTTTATCACAAAGTAACTATGATTTAATTATATTAGATGAGCCAACATTTGGCTTAGGACATCAACAGAAAAGAAAACTGAGTGAGTTGCTTAAGAATATATTAGTAAATAAACACTTAATTTTAATTTCTCATGATATTGATTTTGTTAATGCACACTGTGATCAAGTAGTGAATTTTGATTTAAAAAATGTCTATCAGAACCATAGAATTTTAAAAAATGCAAAATAGATTAAAAATTTCTGATCCTACTAAAATTGTTACTTTAGCAAATATAATTAGCTTATTTAGAGCTGTTTTAGCAGTTCCAATAGTCTACACTTTAAGAGACCCTTCTTTAGGATCAATTACTCTTTTACTTATATTGATTGCCATTTTATCTGATGCTTTAGATGGATGGGTAGCAAGAAAAGCAGATGAGGTTACCTATTTTGGTCAATGGGTAGATCCTATAGCTGATTTTATATGTATTCTTTCTGTAGTATCTTATTTAGTTCTATCAGCTAATTTTCCGGCTTGGTTTTTTTTATTTTATATTTTACGATATTTATTTATTGCTGTGCTTGCAATATATGCTTTCAACCGAAATCAATTCTTCCTAAGCGCAAATTGGTGGGGGAAATGGGCAACCGGCATAACAGCATTAGCGCTTTTATTTCATATCTGGCCATGGGAAGCATTTCCATGGATAAAAGACCTAACTATTTACCTTGCAACTGTTCTTATGATTATCAGCTGGTGTGTCTACTTAAAAGATTTTTATATACTTTTTAAAAAATAATGACAAAACAAAAATTGAATTTTATTAGTCTCGGATGCGCAAAAGCATTGGTTGATTCTGAAAAACTAATTGGCGCACTAAAGAATACTGATTTTGATATAACAGATAACCCTGAAGATGCAGATACAATGGTAATTAATACTTGCGGGTTTATTGATATGGCTCGACAAGAATCTATTGATACAATCTTGCAGGCTTCAGAGCTAAAATCGAAAGGAAAACTTAATAAACTTGTAGTTATGGGCTGTCTTTCTGAAAGGTATCCTCTAGAATTATCAAAGGATATACCAGAGGTAGATTATTTTTTTGGGAGTAATGATCATGTAAAAATAATGCAATTTTTGACAGGTAAAGAATTTTCTCAAGATGACCCAATTTTCCTACGATCAATTTTGACACCTCAGCATTATGCATATATTAAAATTGCAGAAGGGTGTGATAATGGGTGCTCATTTTGCAGTATTCCCATAATGCGTGGTTTACAAAAAAGCCGAAGTATTGATTCTATCATGTGGGAAGCCGAGAAACTATCTGATCAAGGCGTAAAAGAATTATTAATCATTGCACAAGACACCACAAGCTACGGATGGGATCTAAAGCCTAAAAAATATCTTAATAATTTGGTTGAAGAACTTGATAGTTTAGATTTTGAATGGATAAGGATTCACTACGCGCATCCCGCACATCTTTCCAAAAAAATCATTCAGTCTATTGCGAATGCAAACAATGTTTGCAGCTATTTAGACATGCCTATTCAGCATGCATCTGACCCAATCTTAAAATCAATGCGTAGAGGTTTAAACGCAGAAGGAATTAAAAAAAGAATTCAACTTTTAAGAGATGCCGTTAAAGATATAAAAATTAGAACAACGCTTATTGTTGGCTATCCTGGAGAGACAGATAAAGATTTTGAAAAATTATGTTCCTTTATTAAAGAAGTTCGTTTTGATAGATTGGGTGTATTTACTTACTCAGAGGAAGAGGGAACACTTGCAGAAGGCTTGAAAGATGATATTCCGCAGGCAGTAAAAAATGATCGTAAAGCTCAAATTATGGATTTGCAAGCCAATATTAGCAATGAAAATAACCAGTTAATGGTTGGTAAAGAGCTAAGGGTTTTAGTTGATGATGCTGGAGAAAAACATTCTGTTGGAAGGACTGAGTTTGATTCCCCAGAAGTTGATAACATAGTTAATATTGGTGCAAAATTAGAAGTGGGGCAGTTTTACAATGTAAAAATTCAATCGGCAAATGAATTTGAACTAATTGGAACTCCAATTTAATATTTATATATCTTTTGAAGCTTTTAATTTTTTAAGTAATATTTTTTTATTTCACTAGCATATTTTTGTAAGTAGTCATTTGGTATAGGTAATAACAAGTTATACTGAGATATTCTCCATTCATTTCTTTCAAGAACTAACACTCCAGTTCCTCTAAATTCTCCATAAGATCTATTCTCAACAATCTCATCAAACCAGGCAGTTCTTTTATCTTTCGCAATAAAAATATTCCGACTTTTAGTTTTATATGTCCAACCCGTACCTGTATCAAAACGTGATTTTACATATAAATTAAACTCATCTATTGGCCATCTTTCAGAAATATCTGTTCCAAAAAACACTGCATTTTTTGAAAACAAATCAATGTATTTTTTTTGATCAGCAACTGAAGCAAGGTGGTGCAATGAATTCAGAACGTTATTTATCTGCTTTTCGGGATTAGATTTATTACATCCTGTAAAACTAATTAGTACAATTAAAATAATTACTCTCATTTTAATTCCTTTCCTTGAATATATTTATCAGCTCCAATAAAATGTAAGGATATATAGTCCTCACCTCCAACTACCCAGCTATCATGAGGCTTTGGGGAAACATAGAATATATCCCCAGGCTTTAATATTGAAATATCTTCATTATCAAATGCAACCGTAGCAGATCCAGAGATTACAATGCCTAGATGCTCAACTTCGCAAAACCGGGTTCCAGCTAATGGGTTAGCATCAACTGACCATTTCCAGCCTGGTTCATAAGTTGCTTTTCCAATAGTGAGTCCATCCATTTGAATGATCTCAAATTTGCCATGATTAAAATTGATTATTTTATCAGGTTGTTCAAATCGTTTGATAATTAAATTTTGCATAGTTCATCCAATATTATTTTTTATATAAATTCAATCTCTGCCATTGTATCGTATTAATTAATTGACGTAAATTTGCCGATATGTCAGAGTTTAAGCTTAATTCAGAATTTACACCTAAAGGTGACCAGCCTTCTGCAATTAAAGAATTAGTTTCCGGTCTTGAGCATGAATCCAAACATCAAGTATTACTCGGCATCACTGGCTCAGGAAAAACATTCACTATGGCCAATGTAATTAAAGAGCTTCAGCGACCAGCATTGATTATTTCTCATAATAAAACTCTTGCAGCTCAGCTCTATGGTGAGTTTAAACAATTATTTCCAAAAAATGCTGTTGAATATTTTATTAGTTATTATGATTATTATCAACCTGAAGCATATTTACCGGTCACAGATACATTTATTGAAAAAGATATGTCGATCAATGAAGAGATTGATATTTTACGCTTAAAAGCAACAAGCTCACTTATGAGCCGTAAAGATGTTGTGGTCATAAGTTCAGTATCATGTATTTATGGAATAGGTTCACCTGATGATTATAAGAATAAAGTCATCCACTTAAAGAGAGGTGATAAGCTTCAAAGAAAGTCTTTTTTAAAGCGCTTGGTTAATATTCACTATTCTAGAAATGACACATCGTTTGATCGTAGTTCTTTTAGAGTTAGAGGTGATGTAATAGAAATTCATTTAGCCTATGAAAATGTTGGGATTAGAATAGAGCTATTTGGATCTACTATAGATCAAATAATCAGATTTGATCCATTGACCGGTGAGATTTTAAAAGAAATGGATTCAGAATTTATCTATCCTGGTAAGCATTTTGTAACAGATCAAGAAGCGATAAATAAAATAACTGGTGAAATTAGATTAGAGTTAATTGCCAGGTTAGAAGAACTTCGATCAATGGATAAACTGCTTGAAGCTCAAAGACTTGAACAGCGAACAAATTTTGACCTTGAAATGATGATGGAGGTTGGTTATTGTTCAGGAATTGAAAATTATTCAAGATATTTTTCCGGTAGAAAGCCAGGAGAAAGACCATATACCTTAATCGATTTTTTCCCTAAAGATTTTATCACAATTATTGATGAATCACACGTTACGCTTCCGCAGATACAGGCAATGTATAACGGAGATAGGTCTCGAAAAGAAGTTTTAGTTGAGCATGGATTTAGATTACCAAGTGCTTTAGATAATCGACCAATGAAAATTGAAGAATTTCATGCAAACCAAAACCAAGCAATTTATGTAACTGCTACCCCTTCGCATAGAGAGTTAGATTTGTCAAAGGGAGTTGTTGTGGAGCAGCTAATTCGACCCACTGGCCTCCTTGACCCAACAGTTGAGGTTAGAAAAAGCCATGGACAGATAGATGATCTAATTGGAGAGATAAACAAACGATCATCAAAAAATGAAAGAACGCTTGTCACTACCCTAACCAAAAGAATGGCTGAGGATTTATCAGAATACCTCAGAGGTGTAAATCTTAGGGTAAGATATCTTCATAGTGAAATTGATACCTTGCAGCGCGTTCAAATACTGCGCGATTTAAGATTGGGTGAATTTGATGTATTGGTTGGAATAAATCTTCTTCGAGAAGGCCTAGATCTGCCGGAAGTGTCATTGGTTGCAGTTATCGATGCAGATAAAGAAGGATTTCTAAGATCAAAAAGTTCTTTAATGCAAGTCTCTGGTCGTGCGGCTCGACATGTTAATGGCCATGTAATTTTGTATGCTGATAGGATTTCTGATGCTATGGACTATTTAATCAAAGAATCATTAAGGCGCAGAAAAATTCAGGAGAAGTACAATAAAAACAATAATATTGAACCTGCAACTATCCAAAAATCAACAGAAGATATATTGGGAACAACCTCCGTTGCCGATTCCATGAGTCAATCAGATGATATTAAAATAATAAATAAAAAGGGAGATGATTTTAGTAGTATGGATAAAAAATTAGCTGTAGATATGATGAGACAAGAAATGATAGAATCTGCTGAAAATTTAGAATTTGAAAAAGCTGCTAGGTTAAGAGATGAAATCGATAAGCTTGAAGATGAGCTTTCAAAGATATTTAATTAAGGTTATTTATGAATATTGAAAAAATCCAAAAAAAGTCAGGCATAGTTGGTCGTTCTGAATCAATAAAACAAGTACTTGAAATGGTTGCTCAGGTTTCTCCAGTAGATATATCAGTTCTTATAAATGGAGAGTCGGGAACAGGGAAAGAAATCTTTGCAAAAGCAATTCACCAAAACAGTAAGCGTAGTCATGAGCCTATGGTAACTGTTAATTGTGGCGCGATACCAGAAGGCATAATTGAAAGTGAATTATTTGGCCATAAAAAAGGTGCTTATACAGATGCCCAAAGGGATAGAAAAGGATATTTTGAAACTGCAAATAAAGGAACAATTTTCCTTGACGAAATAGGTGAAACGCCACTTGAAACTCAAGTTAAACTTTTGCGCGTAATTGAAAGCGGTGAATTCATGCCGGTTGGTGAATCAAAGATTAAGAAAACAGATGTAAGGATCATTGCCGCAACGAATAAAGACTTATCCGAGCTAGTATCAAAAGGTAAATTTAGACAAGATTTATTTTATAGACTAAACACAGTCTCAATCATGCTACCATCATTAAACCAGCGCGTTGAAGATATCGCGCTATTAGTCGAAAGATTTGCCCTTGAATTTACCCGAAATAATGATATGCTTTATCGTGGTTTTGTACCGGAGGCAATTAGGTCAATGAAAAACCACATGTGGAAAGGAAACATAAGAGAGCTAAAAAACTTTGTTGAGAGCATTATTGTTCTTGAAAAAGGCGAGCGAATAACAAGTGAAATGGTTGAAGTGCAGCTAGGCAATAAAGGGAAAGATATTTCAAAAAATGATGCGCTGCCAGTACTTACAAATCAACCTGCAGATACCGCTGAAAGGGAATTAATCCTTAGACAGCTTTTTCTGCTTAGGCAAGATGTTGAATTTTTAAAACAACTTGCATCCCCATCGCGATCTACATTAGGAACAATTAATTCACCATTAATCAATACCGATAAAGATCAAATTCAATCTAATTTACATATAGATGGGGATTCAGAATTTTTTATAAAAAATAGCTCTATTGGCGATATGACAATTGAAGATCTTGAAAAAGAAGCTATTTTTAGAACCCTTAAATTTTTTAGCAACAATAGAAGAGCATCAGCTAAATCATTAGGAATGAGCGAGCGTACACTTTACAGAAAAATTAATCAATATGGGCTAGAAAGAAAGATAAAAAGCTAATGCGATATCTATTTTATTTATCTCAGATATATTTTCTTAGCTCCTGTATGTATTATTCTTTAGCAGGAAGCATACCCCCACACATAAATTCAGTAGCGATACCTATTGTTGAAAATCAAACTGCTGAGTTTGGCATGAGTGAATCTGTGACAGAAAATTTATTAGCTAAATTCAATGAGGAAAATATACTTCGTGTTACAGATGAAAATAATGCATCATCAGTTTTAAATGGTACAATTACTAAGGTAACTGATGCACCTTACACCTTTACAAAGCAGGAAGCCGTTACTGAGTACCGTTTCACTATTCATATGAAAATTGAATGGCATGATACAATTAATGAAAAAATTCTTTTACAGAAAAGTTTTTCAGGGTGGGGGGCATATGGTCTTTCGGGGGATATTAGCTCTGATGGTATTGATAATGATGGTGATGGGTTAATCGATTCAGAGGATAATGATGAATTTGGTGATCCAAGAGAATTTGCTACTACGGTGGCAGTAAATAAAATAGCGGAAGATGTTTTGAATGAAATCATGACATCTTGGTAATTAATAACTAATAAAGTAGATGATAAATGAAAACAACAATTTCTGAATTAAAAAACTATGATGGCAATGAGGTATCCCTAGACGGGTGGGTTTACAACATACGATCTATTGGTAAAATTTGGTTTTTAATCTTGAGAGATGGCTCAGGGTTAGTGCAGTGCGTTGTGGTAGATAAGGAAACAGATAGGGAAACTTTTGAGTTAGAAAATATCTTAACCCAAGAATCATCTGTAACAATTATTGGCGTAGTAAGATCAGAGCCTCGTTCTGTAGGAGGGTATGAGCTAGGGGTGACAAAGATTAAAATTCACCAAATTGCTGAAGAATATCCTATATCTAACAAAGAACATGGTGCTGATTTCTTGATGAGCAACAGGCATCTTTGGTTAAGATCAAAGAATCAGAATGCAATATTAAGAATTAGACATCAGGTAATAAAAGCTACGCGCGATTTTTTTGATAATAATGGATTTGTATTGATGGACTCCCCAATTTTAACCGCCAATTCAGTTGAGGGTACGAGCACACTGTTTGAACTAGATTATTTTGATCGCTCTGCCTATTTAACACAAAGCGGACAATTATACGGAGAAGCAAGTGCAATGGCTTTTGGAAAGATATATGTTTTTGGGCCAACTTTTCGTGCTGAAAAATCAAAAACTAGAAGGCATTTAACGGAATTTTGGATGGTAGAACCAGAAATGGCGTATTGCGATTTAAGTGACAATATGAAATGGGCTGAAAAACATGTTAGTTACGTTGTTCAGTGGTGTCTTGAAAATTGCCAGGAAGAGTTAAAAATTCTTGAACGAGATACAAATAAACTGGAAAAAACAATTCCTCCTTTTCCTCGAATTACCTATGATGAAGCTGTAGATATATTAAAAAAACAGGGTATTGACTTTAAGTATGGAAGTGATTTTGGAGGTACTCACGAAACTATCATTTCAGAGGAGTTTGATCGTCCCGTTATGATTCATCGATGGCCATCTGAGATTAAAGCCTTTTATATGAAACGAGATGCTGAAAATGATAAACTAGCCCTTGGGGTTGATATGATAGCTCCTGAAGGGTTTGGAGAGATTGTGGGCGGAGGTCAACGAGAAGATGATCACGATATATTGCTATCAAGAATCAAAGAGCATAAATTACCTGTTGAGCCATTTCAATGGTATCTAGATCTCAGAAAATATGGGTCTGTACCGCATTCAGGCTATGGCTTAGGAATTGAGAGAACGGTAGGCTGGATTTGCGGCACCAAGCATGTTAGAGAAACAATTCCTTACCCTAGAACGATTTATAGAATAGAGCCTTAAATACTAATGAAAATTGGCATTTGTCAAATAAACCCTACTGTTGGCGCTATCAATAATAATAAGCAGCTAATATTAGATTATTATGATAAATCAATTTCCAAGGGCGCTGAATTAGTAGTTTTTCCTGAATTAGCTTTAACGGGCTACCCTCCTCAAGATCTCTTACTTAGAGATCGGTTTTTAACTAGCGCTGCAGCCGCGCTTGATGAAATAGCGAATCATACTTCTGCGCCTATGATCCTAGGGAGCACTTTAGTTGAAAATAGTAATTTATTTAATTGCTCTTTTATCTGTAAAAATGGCAAAATACTAGGGCATTATAAAAAAACACTTCTTCCGACCTACGATGTTTTTGATGAGGATAGGTATTTTAAAAGTGGTGATAAAACAAGCACTTTTGAATTAAAGATTTCAGATGTGTCAAAAAGAGTAGGTTTGCAAATTTGCGAGGACCTTTGGGATCAAAATTATTCAATAGATCTTGCACAGTCGATTAAAGATTCCAATGCCGATATGATTATTAATATTTCAGCATCTCCATTTGGTGATGACAGATTAATTGAACGTTCCAATTTGATTCAAGAAAAAGTACAAAAAACCGGCCTGCCATTCATCTATTGCAATCTAGTAGGCTCGCAAGATGAGCTGATCTTTGATGGGCAATCTTTGGTATACGATCAAGATGCAAACCTGGTTGCGAAAGGTAAGGCATTTTCAGAAGATTTGTTGCTCGTTGATTTTGAAAAAACCAGTAAAATTAAATTGAACGCTATGCAGCGAGAGGAATCGCTTTACAAGGCGCTATCTCTTGGCGTAAAAGATTACTTTTCTAAGACTGGACACACTCAGGCTGTCATAGGCTTAAGTGGAGGTATAGATTCTAGTTTGACTGCATGTATTGCCGTAGAAGCGCTTGGCAAAGAAAATGTGCATGGAATTTCAATGCCATCAAAATTTTCTAGTGATCATAGTATCGGCGATGCTGAAATGCTTGCCAAGAATATTGGTATTGATTATCGCGAAATTCCTATTCATGCTATCGTTGAATCGTTTGAAGCGTTGCTTGCATCAGATCTAGATAAGGATAATATCGGAGTTGCTGAAGAGAATATCCAATCAAGGATACGAGGAAGCATACTTATGGCGCTGTCAAACAAATACAATTGGCTAGTGCTATCAACAGGAAATAAAACCGAACTTGCCATGGGGTATTGTACACTATATGGTGATATGAATGGAGGACTATCAGTCATATCGGATCTATCCAAAGAAGATGTTTACAAACTATCAAAGTGGATAAATAAGTCATCAAAAGAAGACCTAATTCCTGAAAACTCTATTAATAAAGCACCATCAGCGGAGCTTAGACCTGGTCAAGTAGATCCATTTGATTATGATATTGTAAGTCCACTAGTTTCCGCATTGATAGATAATGAAAAATCTCCCTCTGAATTGATCGATAATGGAGCTGATTCTGATTTGGTAACAAATATTTCAAAAAGGATTAGAATGAATGAATACAAGAGAAGGCAAGCTGCTCCTGGACTACGTGTAACCTCAAAAGCCTTTGGAGTTGGGCGAAGGGTTCCCATCATTAATAAATTTGATGAGCTAAGCGATGATTAAAAAGATTGTTTTATTATTTTTTTGTTTCACATTGATTCTTGGACAAAAAAAGTCGCCAGCATCCTATTGGGAATCATTAGAAATGAATGAAAAGGTTGCCTTTATTAATGGTGTTTATGCAACCGGAGCAAAGCTTAAGTATCATCACAAACAAGAGATAAACAAGCAGTACAATCAAAACCCGAGCTGGGTTGAGCCTTATTTTGTTGAAAGATTCTATGAAATAATTAATGAGCATCGCTCAAAAAAAGCAGGGTATGATGTTAGCGTTATTGCGAAAGCATTGGATGCATTTTATTCTAATTATGACAATATGCAAATTCCGTTACTTGAAGCGCTAAGAATTGTTTCATTAGCTCAAGATGGTAAAACTGAAAAAGCAGACCTTTATTTACTTAAAGCTCAAAAAAGATATAAATATTAATAGAGTCGATTGTAGCAAGAAATATGGCTAAATATAGAATTACAAAAAGTGGAAAATTTGATCGGAGGTTTGGGAAAAAATCACATGGAATTACTGAAGAAGGAACGCCAGAAACAAGAACTAAATTTGGTTTAATAATGATAATATTCTGCTTTGGTGTGATTTCTTTTACACTTTTTTTTACAGAAGGATTTTTTAGGTATATATTGTTATTTATATTCCTTTCAATGGGTGCTTTTTCAAGTTTTATTTATATAGGTAATAAATATTGGAACGTCCCAGGGGGTATATCTGGCTATTCTTTTGATGGAAGAGTATCAAAATTTTTTATTGATCTCTCTTTACTAATAGCCGTTCTATCTATTTTTACTTATCTCTCTTTTTATACTCAAAAAAACTTTTTTACCTGGTATGATGATTATAAAATATACAATCAAGCTAGAGCAATGGTTGATGCTAGAAAAAAACAACTAAATAATAGCTATACAAAAAAAGATAAAAAAAATTATTTAAATGCTTGCTCTAAGGGCCTTGCCAACCAAGGGTTTTCTCCAGCATCTATTATTAAGTATTGTGATTGCACATTTACTATTGTAAATAAAAATTATTCCCCTGAAAAATTGGAAATTTTAAGCGAAGATCAAAAAGAGGGGTTGAAGCAGGCTATGGCTGATGGTTGTAATAGATTTCTTCAATCAAGCTAATAAAAAGGATTGAGAACTAGGGAAGAAGGGTTGCGAATCAGGGGAAATAAAAAACTCTAATTAAACTCAAAATTTCTCCAATCGGATGTGAGATTGACCTAAATCCACTAACAAAAAAACCTACGAATGTGAAGATTATACTTATTAATCTTATAATCACAAGTTTTTAATTACATAAATCGACATTTTATTGACTTCTAGTTTATGTATATCTAAATTGATAGAGTACGCCTAACTAATAAGTGAAGGACTTATTATGAGATTTGTTAAAGGCATTTGCACACTTCTATTTTTTATTTCACTGGGTTTAACCCAGACTCAACGAACCTTTATTCCAGATAGCAATTTCGAGCAGGCTCTTATCGATCTTGGCTATGATGACGTTTTAGATGATTCCGTGAAAACGGATAATATCAAGAACGTTACTTACTTAGATGTTTCTAGTAAATCAATCAGTGATTTAACAGGTATAGATGG
>CERX01043336.1_pt1 | contig 29370 bp, 31 predicted proteins | sample 350251 | NCBI WGS metagenome assembly CERX01 (sample SAMEA2621044, study PRJEB7988) | marine metagenome | biome: marine biome (ENVO:00000447); feature: deep chlorophyll maximum layer (ENVO:xxxxxxxx); material: "saline water (ENVO:00002010), including plankton (ENVO:xxxxxxxx)" | depth 50 m
ACTGGTGCATGGGATAACTTTAGAACTGTAACCTCAGTGCCATTTTTTAAAGATACTGTCATTGATTTTGGTCTACTTTATCCATTAATGATAATTTTAGTTGTAACTGGATCATCTAATGCTGTAAATCTTACAGATGGATTAGACGGGCTTGCTTCCGGGCTTCTAGCAATATGCTTCACAGTCTTTTCTGCGATCGCATATATAAGCGGTCGAATTGACTTTTCTGATTATTTAAACATCATCTATCTTCCAGGTGCAGGTGAACTTACAATTTTCACAGCTGCTTGCGTAGGTGCATGCATTGGGTATCTGTGGTTTAATGCTGCTCCAGCTGAAGTGTTTATGGGTGATGTAGGCTCCCTTTCAACAGGAGCTGCACTTGGAACACTTTCTATATTATTAAAAAAAGAATTTTTACTTGTGATAATTGGTGGTGTATTTGTTGCAGAAGCTCTATCAGTAATATTGCAGGTTAGCTACTACAGGTATACAAAAATAAAGTATGGTGAGCCAAAAAAACTTTTTTTGATGGCACCTTTCCATCATCATTTTGAACTGAAGGGATATCCAGAATCAAGAATAGTAATTAGATTTTGGATAGTTGGGCTTCTGCTTGCTCTTTTAACACTAGCAACATTTAAAATTAGATAATGAGCTTTTTGAGAAAAGAAATAGTTAATATAAAATCAAAAAAAATAACAATAATTGGTATGGGAGAAACAGGTACGTCAGCAGCTTTACTTTCTAATCATCTAGGGGCTGATGTATTGCTGAGCGATATTAACGAATCTCCTAATAACTCATCAGTCAAAAAAGATTTATTAAAATATGGTATTGATGTTGAAATAGGAAAGCACAGTAATGATATTTATGATTCTGATCTTTGGATACTTTCTCCAGGCATAGCTCAAGATTCGGATATTGTAAGCAAAGCTCAAAAAAGAAATATAGATATAATAAGTGAGATTGAATTTGCAAGTTGGTTTACGAATAAACCAATCATTGGATTGACAGGTTCAAACGGCAAAACTACAACTGTAAATATGCTTTATGAAATGTTAAAGGGTGATAATTATTCACCCATACTTGCTGGAAATATGGGATTTGCTTTTTCTAGGGCAATATTAAATGATTTAAATAAAAAAACAGATGATAGAATTTATATTTTAGAGCTTTCAAGTTTTCAATTAGAGAACATCATCCATTTTAAACCATTCATATCAATTATTTTGAATATAACTCCAGACCATCAAGATAGATATATAGATATGGATGCTTATGTTGAGGCAAAATTAAATATAATATCAAATCAAGATAGTAAAGATTTCTTGATTTATAACTCTGACGATCCAATATTAAATAAAAGATGTAAAAATGCTGTACCTAAAATTCTAAGTTTTAGTGTAAATAATAATTCTGAAAATCTATTTAAAATAAGAGATTCTAAAATTATTGAAGGAGATTCTCATATTTTAGACCTAAGTAAGATTGCGTTAGCTGGAAAGCATAATCTTTCAAATTTTTTAGCAGCTTCTACTGCCGCAAAAATTCTAAATATTAGTAACCGACAAATTTCAGAAACAATTTCTAATTTTTCAGGGATTGAGCACAGGTTAGAAAAAGTAGTAATAAATAACGGTGTTGCTTACTACAATGATTCAAAAGCTACAAATATTGAATCAGTAATTGCCGCAATTCAGTCTTTTTCAAATTCAGTTATTTTAATCCTTGGCGGAAAAGATAAAGACAGCAATTTTGTTGAATTAATACCATTTATTAAACATAATGTAAAAAAAATAATTTCTTATGGACAGGCTAGCAAAAAAATAGCTATTGCACTCAGGGATGCGGTAGAACTGGATCAAGTATCCAGTCTCAGGGATGCGGTAGAGGTCTGCCATAAAAGCGCAGTACCTGGAGATATTGTACTTCTATCTCCAGGCTGCGCTAGCTTTGATCAATTTAACAATTATGAGGAGCGTGGAAATGAATTCAAAAAAATAGTTAATGAAATGGCACGAGCATGAGACAGCTTGATATTATTATTAAAAAGTATGATAAATCTCTTCTATGGCTAATATTGATTTTATGCGGAATTGGCATGGTTATGCTATACAGTGCCAGCTCATTCAAGTCTCTTTATCAGTCTAGCGGATTATCGGATACAATATATCTTCGATCACACTTAAAAAGAATGATAATTGGATTTATAGCAATGTTCTTTTTTACAATAACAGACTATAGAAAATTAAAAACAGTAGCGCCATATCTTATAATTTTATCTGTAATTCTTCTTTTAATAACTAAGCTGGCATATATTTTTAAAGGTTCTAGTTCTGCAGCACGCTGGTTAAATCTAGGCATAATCTCAATGCAAACATCTGATTTTGCAAGATTCTCTTTAATTATATTTCTAGCGTTTTATATCGATAAAAAACGCAATCAATTAAAAGAATTTTATTCAGGTATAGCCCCTCCCCTGTTGATTTTGACAATTATACTATTTCTCATTGTTATTCAACCAGACTTTAGTACAGCAGCGGTAATTGGTCTTATTGGATTTATTATGCTTTTTATAGGAGGCGCAAGAATTTCACATCTAGCTGCAGCATCTACAGCAGCTTTAGTTATTATGATACCAGTAATGTTGATGATGCCGTACAGAATGAAACGAATAGTATATTGGCTAAGCTCAATTGTTGGAGGGTCAGATAATGCTTCTCAAGAATTAGGATATCAAGCGCAACAATCGCTTATAAGTCTCGGTAATGGCGGGATAAAAGGTCTTGGCATAGGTAATAGCCTAGAAAAAAACCTTTTTCTTCCTGAGCCACATACAGACTTCATATTTGCAATAATTGGCGAAGAGCTTGGTTTATGGGGAGCAATTGGGGTTTTGTCGATTTTTATATTCTTTTTCCAAAGAGGAATAAAAATAGCCAAAGAAACCACAGATCCATTCGGTATAATGTTATCAATCGGAATAGTAACAAGTATGATTTTATATACATTTATAAACGTGGGTTATGTTACAGGAATTCTTCCAGTAACTGGACTTCCTATCCCATTAATTAGCCATGGGGGAAGCAATCTTGTTATTACTCTATCGAGTTTAGGAATTTTATTAAACATAAGTGAATCAAAGAGGAGTATTGATAATAAGCTTTGGGGGTATTCCACTTGATTAACCATAATACAAATATTATTATTTCAGGAGGAGGAACTGGGGGTCATCTTTTCCCAGCTTTAGCGCTAGGGAGCGAAATAGAAAAACTTAATTCGAAAATTAATGTTCACTATGTCGGGTCTGTTCATGGAATTGAAAAAGAAGCTTTCATGAAAAAAAATCTTACATATACGCTTCTACCAATTAGCGGCTTACATCGCCAAATAAATTTTACGTCTGCTTATAAAAATATGTTGCTTCCATACAGGATAGTAAAATCGAAAAAAATAGTGCAAAAACTATTTGCTAATATAAGTCCAAGTTTAGTCATAGCTACGGGTGGATATGCTTCTGCAATGCCATTAAATGAAGGAATACGAAGGAATATACCAACTATAATACAAGAACAAAATGCTTTTCCTGGAATCACAACTCGATGGTTTGCTAAAAAAGTATCTAAAATCTTTATTGCATTCAAAGAAGCTGAAAAATTTATAGAAAAAAAATGTATTTTGAGTGGAAATCCAGTTCGAAGCGAATTAAATAAGGGAAATCGCGATGAAGCCATTAAAAAATTTTGTTTGAAAAATGATAAAAAAACTATATTTGTTTTTGGAGGCAGTCAAGGCTCTCTATTTCTAAATAATTTAATCAGTAAGATTGTAAATGAATTATATAATTTAGATATTCAATTAATTTGGCAAACCGGTCCAAAGCTATATGAAAAATTCAAAAACCATAAAAATGAATTAGTTACAATTATTCCTTTTATTGAAAATATGGCTGATGCATATGCAGCCGGTGACCTTATTATATCAAGATCTGGAGCAATTACATGCTCAGAGATCACTTATTGTGGAAAGCCATCAATATTATTTCCTTACTTAGCTGCCGCTGGTGATCATCAAACAAAAAATGCTAATTCTTTGGCAAAAGAGGGTGCGTCAATTTTATTAAATGAAAAAACATGTAATGATTCTGATCTAATCAATTCCATTAAAAATCTTATTTTTTCAAAAGATAGACTAAAAAAAATGAGCAAGGCGAGCTTAAGTCTAAGCTTCCCTAATGCTGTGAATAAAATTTCAAAAGAAGCAATAGCTTTAATTAATAATGTTTAGAAAAGTAAATAAAGTTCATTTTGTGGGTATTGGTGGAATTGGAATGAGTGGGATAGCAGAATTATTGATAAATCAAGGTTTTCAAGTTAGCGGCTCAGATTTAAAGAATTCTGAAATAATAAATAAACTTGAGAAAAATGGTGCAAAAATAAATATAGGACATAATTCAGAAAATGTTGCAGACTGTGAGGTCTTAGTTTACTCAAGCGCTGTTCCAAAAAATAATTCAGAACTTGTTTTTGCTCAGAATAAAAAAATACCTGTTATTAAAAGAGCAGAAATGTTAGCGGAGTTAATTGCATTAAAAAATACTAGTATTGCTGTGAGCGGAACACATGGCAAAACCTCAACATCATCAATGATCGGATCTCTATTGGCACATTCAAATTTAGATCCTACTCTAATTGTTGGGGGCCTTGTTAAAAATATAAATTCGAATTCTAAGCTTGGCTCAAGCGAGCTTTTTGTCGTTGAAGCAGATGAATATGATAAAAGTTTTCTACAATTAAAACCTACAATTGCCGTTATAACAAATATTGAAAAAGAACATATGGACTGTTATGAGAATATGAATGATTTATATAATTCATTTTTAATATTTGCAAATTCTGTTCCATTCTATGGAGCAGTTATTGCCTGTAATGATTCAGAGGGTATAAATAAAATTAAAGATAAAATTAAAAGACCAATAACCACTTACGGTCTTTCTTCTGATGCAGATATTTATGCTAATAATTTAAGCTTTGATAAAATGAATTCTGCCTATTCCCTTAATTATAAAAATGAAAATATTGGAAAAGTTAATTTAAATGCTCCTGGCAAACATAATATCTTGAATTCTCTTGCTGCTATAGCAATTGGATTTGAATTGGGGTTAAATAAACAAACCATTATTGAGGGTATAAATAGCTATCAAGGCGTAAGGAGGAGATTTGAAATTAAGGGCGAAGTAGATGATATAATTGTTATCGATGATTATGCTCATCACCCTACTGAAGTATTGACAACTATTGAAACGGCCAGTGTCAGTTGGGACAGAAGAATAGTTGCTATTTTCCAACCCCATCTTTATTCACGGACTAAAGAATTTTATAAAGATTTTGCAAAGGCACTGATAAAAAGTGATGTTACTATAATTACAGATATTTATCCAGCTAGAGAAAAACCTATTGAAGGGATTACAGGTCAATTAGTTTATCAAGAATTGAAAAAAAATGGGCATGCTAATGTTATCTACGAACCAAATTTAGAAAAATTAACTAATCTTGTTGATGGCATTGTTAAGCAAAATGATTTGATTATTACTCTTGGCGCAGGAACTATTTGGCGATATAGCGAATTAATTGTTCAAAATCTCAAAAAAAGATTAAAAAATTAGTTTAATGTTTAAAAATATAGAAAATTTTATTAGAGGAAAGGTATTATTTGATGAGCCAATGTCAAAACACACCTCATATGGTATTGGTGGCCCAGCTAAGGCATATATCACGCCAAGCGATAAAGAGGATCTTAAATCCATTTTAAAATATTCTACGGAAAATAATCTTCCCGCTTTCTTTGTTGGCTCTGGATCCAACCTGCTAGTTTCAGATGAGGGTATCAATGGTTTAGTGATAACACTAGGTAGGTCTTTTAATAATCTTGAAATTAATAATAATAAGGTATTTGCACAGACTGGGGTAATGCTTGGAAAAATGGTTAAAGAATGCATCAAAAGAAATTTGTCTGGCGTTGAAAGCTTGGTTGGTGTTCCAGGCACATTGGGTGGAGCATTGATTATGAATGCTGGTGCTTTTGGGGGAGAAATTTCAAATTATCTTATGAATGTTACAGTAATTACTATGAATGGTAATGAAAAAAAATATGTTTCAAAGGATATCAATTTTGAATACCGTCATTCATCATTTGATTCAAATGAAATTTTAATTGATGCTGAATTTGAGTTTATTCAATCTGATGAAAAAACTGTTTCAAATAAAAAATTAAAAGCTAGCAGCGGAAGAAAATCATCACAACCCCTTAGGTTTCGCTCTGCAGGAAGTGTTTTTAAAAATCCTAAAGAAGGAGCTGCTGGTTATTTTATTGATAAAGCCGGTTTGAAGGGAACGCGTCAGGGAGATGCAGAGATCTCAACTAAGCATGCAAATTTTTTTGTTAACCATGGCAAGGCCAAGGCTAGTGATATTGTGCAATTGATCAATGAAGCAAAAAAGAGCGTAAGCGAACAGTTTGGTATTTCGCTTGAATTAGAAATTAGAACATTAGGGTTTTCTCCAGAGGTATTTGAATAATGAAAAATAATAAGAAAATTGAACTTTTAATTAATCATAAAGGATTAATGGCTTATAGTATTTTAATAGCTATACTAACCATAACATCCTTTCAATGGGCAAATTACAGGAAAATCTTTGAATTGGGTGAGATGTCCATCTCTGGAGAGAATTTTCTAGCTAAAAGTGAGTATAATGAAATTATAGGCTCAATTGATGTTAAATCAATAAAGGATTTTGATATAGGGGATTTATCAGAAAGGTTGGAGCTAAATCCATTTGTGAAGGCAGTAAGAGTTAGTAAGCACTATCCAGCCGCAATAAAAATAGAAATTGTGGAACGCGAACCAATTGCAATCATCAATAACAAAGTTCAATTGATGATTGATGACAATGCAATAGTATTGCCAAATAATACAACAATTGAAAACTCACTTATTCCAGTATTGTCTGGATTCAATCCTGCAACTGACCTCTACCCTCTTGGTCAAATTACATATTCAATCAAGGTAAAAGAAGCAATTGAAATTCTAGCTTATATAAAAAATAACTATAGCGATTTTTATGATGAGATTTCAGAGCTAACAATTAATAAGGAAGATGAATATGAAATTATTCTTTCCGAAGAACCTACTAGGGTTATTCTTGGAAAAAATAATATTTCAAAAAAAATAAAAATTTTAAAAAATTTTGATAAAGCTTTAGGACAACGTCAGCTAACCAGTTATAGGTTGCTAGATATGCGATACAGTAAACAACTAATAGCTATGGAGTGGACATGATACGTTCAAATATCAATTCTGAAAAATATATTCAGGCTGGGCTTGATATTGGATCAGATAAAATATGCTGCGCAATTGCTGAAATAGATCTCAAATCTGATACTACAAAATTGCTTGGAATAGGAAACTCTCAAGCTACAAGTATCAATAGAGGTGCAATCACTCATCGTGATAACTTAATTGACGAAATTGAACATGCAATTAATGAAGCTCAGCGAATGTCAGGAAAAAATATTGAAAATATTGCTCTGGGCATCTCTGGGGAGCATATTCGAGGTATCAATACGCAGGGTGCTATTGCGATAGGTGGACCTCAAACATCAAATACATCATTACAAAATGAAATTTCCTCGAAAGATGTAAAAAAGGTTCTTGACTTAGCAAAAGCAATATCTTTACCAATGGATAGAGATATTTTACATGTACTTCCTCAAGAATATGTTATCGACACAATGAATTCAATCAAGGATCCTGTCGGTTTAACTGGAAGAAGACTTGAAGCAAAAGTTCATGTCATTACAGTGGCAACAACGGCAGCTACAAATCTTGTTAGCTGCGTAGAGGAGCTTGGCATAAGAGTAGAAAGTATTATTTACCAAGGCCTAGCTTCAAGTGTATCAACTTTAAATGATGACGAAAAGAAATTAGGATCCATTTGCGTAGATATTGGAGCCAGTACAACGGATATAATTATATATTATGAAGATGGCATCCAACATACTGCTACATTAGGCATTGGTGGAGCAAGTATAACAAACGATATCGCAGTAATGCTTCAAATTGGAATTGATGAAGCTGAAAAGATAAAAAAGACCTACGCATCCGCTAAAGCGTCAATGTCATCACCTGATCTTGAATTTGACCTCCCGGCTCATAATGGCAATTTAAAAAGAAAAGTTTCTGAGCATCAATTATCTCAATATGCTGAGGCTAGGATGGTAGAAATACTTCAGTTAATTATGAATGAAGTGTCGAAAGCTAACATTAATGAAAAGCTAACTTTTGGAATGATAATTACCGGAGGTGGATCTGAAATAAAAAATCTGTCGAGCCTTGGTCAGGAAGTAACAAATATGCGAGTAAGGATAGGAAAACCTGAGAATATAAGTGGCTCAGTAGACATTGCATCTGAGCCATCATTCGCCAGTGCAATAGGTTTGACAAAATGGAAATATGCTGAAGAAGATTTAATCATTAAAGGCGGTGAAATAACTTTTTCAAATGCTGTTAATAAAGTAAAAACCCTATTCAAAGAATTATTTTAAATGAAAAATAAAAAAACCACATACAAAAAAGGAGTAATACTATGCTATTTGAATTTGATAGCTTAGCTGAGCAACAAGCAAATCTAAAAGTGATTGGAGTTGGAGGAGCAGGTGGAAATGCAGTTAACCGTATGATACAGGCAGGTATGAAAGGCGTTGACTTCATGGTCATTAATACTGATGCCCAAGATCTCGAGAATAACGCTGCTGAAAATAAAATACAGATTGGTAAAAATCTTACCCGAGGCCTAGGAGCCGGAGCAAAGGCTGAAATAGGACGAGATGCAATCGAATCGGATAAAGATGCAGTTAAGTCCTTAATTGAAGGCGCTGACATGGTATTTATTACAGCTGGCATGGGAGGTGGTACTGGTACAGGAGCTGCCCCAAGAGTAGCTCAAATAGCCCGAGAAATGGGTATCTTAACTGTTGGAATAGTTACTTTACCTTTTAGTTTTGAAGGGCCTAAAAGAATGAATCGCGGTCTTGCTGGAATTACAGAGCTTAGAAAGGTCTGCGATACATTAATTTCAATACCTAATCAGAAATTAATGTCTGTAGTAGATAATAATACTACAGTTGTAGAGGCGTTTAAATTGGCTGATTCAGTTCTTCATCATGCCTCTAAAGGTATATCTGATTTAATAAATGAACACGGACTCGTAAATCTTGATTTTGCTGACGTCGAAACGATTATGAAAAATATGGGTGAGGCTGTCATAGGAACGGGTACGGCAAAGGGTGATGAAAGAGCAGTATTAGCTGCACAGCAGGCAATATCTAGTCCTCTATTGGATAACGCATCAATTTCAGGTGCTCAAGGTGTTTTGGTTAATATTACAGGTGGTTCAGATTTGGGAATTATGGAAATTAACCAGGCAACAAATATCATATTTGAAGAGGCTGGGCAAGGAGCAAATATTATCTTTGGTGCGGTTATTGATCCTGATATAAAAGATGAAATTATGGTAACTGTAATAGCCACTGGATTTAATCATAGAGTAGCGCAAGATGACACTTCTTCAAAAGCAATCGAATCTCATCTTGAATCAAAACAACAATATAAAACCGTTACTGAACAAGAAAATGTGCCGCTCCATAAACAGGAAAATCAAGAAGAGTTCATTTCAGAACAGCTTCCAATTGAGAATTCTGAACCAAAAAAACTATTTGATGATTTGAATCCCGTTATGAAAGAAAATGATTTGGATGTTCCTGCTTTCATTAGAAGACAGCAAGATTAATATATAAAGATAGTGTTACTTCGTTAGCTTTGCCCTTTTGAGTAAAATTAGAAGGGCAAATGCTCTATTGGTGGATGTTGGCTTTTTAATCAGGCTGAAGGTTTATACTTTTTTCCCTTCAGCTTTCATTTTATTTAATACTTTTCTAATGCCAATTTTATCTATCAATCGAAGACCTTGGGTGGATACCGTTAGCGAGACCCAACGGTTTTCATCAGCTAACCAAAAGCGTTTTTTTTGCAGGTTTAAATTAAATCGCCTGCGGGTTTTATTGTTAGCGTGACTGACATTGTTTCCAAACATGGGCTTTCTGCCAGTTACATCACATACTCTACTCATAATATTTATCTTTATATTAATTAATGAGGGCAAATGTAAAATTTTCCCTCAAGATTTGAAAGAATTATTTAAGTATAAACAAATAACTTAAATTTAAATATGAAAATTGGAAATATATCAGTTAAAACACCTATCCTTCTAGCACCTATGGCTGGAGTGACGGATTATCCTTTTAGGGTTTTATGCAAGGAGCAGGGTGCTGGAATAGTTTACTCAGAATTTGTTTCTGCGCATGGAATTATTCGCGAAAATATTAAAACTCTTCAGATGATTAAATTTTCTGATTTTGAACGTCCAATTGGTATACAAATTTTCGGTGACACACCTGATGTGATGAGTAAAGCTGCTAAACAAGTATACAACAAATTTGTACCAGATCTAATTGATATAAATTATGGTTGCCCTGTTCCAAAAATAACTAAAAAAGGTGCTGGTTCTGCAGCGCTCAAAGATTTATGCTTAATGGATGACATTACATCTGCAGTTGTTGAGTCTGTTCCCGAGATACCTGTTACGGTAAAAATGCGTGCTGGATGGGACGAATCATCAATTGTTGTGCCTGATGTTGGAGAAAGGCTTCAAAAAATTGGTGTCAAGGCTATCGCTCTTCACCCCAGAACTACAAAGCAAAGCTACTCAGGGAAGGCTGACTGGGAATTGATTAAATTATTGAAAAAATCAGTCTCTGTTCCTGTAATTGGCAATGGAGACATAAAAAAACCTCAGGATGTCCAAAAAATGTTCGATCAAACTGGTTGTGATGCTGTAATGATAGGAAGAGCAGCCCTAGGGAATCCTTGGTTTTTTAAAGAAGCAGTAGCTTTGTATCAGGGAAAAAAATCATCCCCCTCCCCCTCTAAAACCATACGAATAAAAGGATGTCAAAAGCATCTTAATGATATGATTGCATGGCACGGTGAAAGAACTGCAATAAATTTAATGCGAAAACACTTTGGATGGTATATCAGGGGTTTTGAAGGGGCAAGTAGCTATAGACAATCTTTAGTTTCAGCGCCTGATAAGCAAACAATGTTTTCTATACTTAATTCAATTGTTTGATTGAATAGTCAATTTTTCACCAATAAATTCGCGTTCAGAAATAACTCATTATTTATTTAATTAGAGATACAGATGTCATATCCATTTAATAAGCCAATAAATGAACCGGTTCGAGACTATGGGCCAGGCTCAAGCGAAAAAGAAACATTAAAACAAAAAATTAATGAACTTAAAACGCAAAGGATTGAAGTCCCATTAATCATTAATGGTCAGGATCATAAAGCAGAAGACACATCAACAATTAATATTCCTCACGACCACAGTTCCACTCTTGGGAATTTTCACAAGGCTGGTAAAAATGAGGTAAACCTAGCGATTGAATCTTCTATGGACGCATGGGATAGTTGGTCTAAAATAGATCTAAATGAGCGTTGTGCAATTTTTAACAAAGCGGCTGATCTTTTATCGACAAAATGGCGAGATACTATCAATGCTGCAACAATGTTAAATATGAGTAAAAATGTTTATCAGTCAGAAATTGATGCAGCTTGCGAAATGATTGATTTTTTTCGTTTCAATTCATGGTATGCATATGAATTATCTAAGCAACAACCAATGTATTCATTAGAATTTGTAAAAAATTCCCTTGAGATGAGACCCTTGGAGGGGTTTATTTTTGCAGTTTCTCCTTTTAATTTTGCATCAATTGGTGGAAACCTTCCCTCCTCCCCAGCTTTAATGGGAAATGTAGCATTATGGAAACCAGCATCCAGTGCAGTTTTGCCAGCTTATTACATAATGAAACTTCTTCAAGAAGCTGGATTACCAGATGGGGTGATTAATTTCATTCCTGGTTCAGGATCAAAAATTGGTCCACAGGTTATGGATAGCCCAAATTTAGCAGGAATACATTTTACCGGCTCAACTACTGTATTTAAAGGCATGTGGGAAACTATTGGAAAAAATATTAACAAATATAAATCCTATCCAAGAATTGTTGGTGAAACAGGTGGAAAAGATTTCTGCATTGCTCATGAATCTGCAAATATTGAGGTTCTGACTACAGCAATGATTAGAGGAGCTTTTGAATATCAAGGTCAAAAATGTTCTGCTATGTCTAGGGCATATATTCCCTCAAGTATTTGGCCGACCTTAAAAGATCTTTTATTAGATGAAGTAGAAAAAATTACCGTAGGAAGCCCTGAAGATTTTACAAATTTTATGAATGCCGTAATTGATCGACCTGCTTATGAATCTATAAAAGAATACATAGAAATCTGTAAGTCATCATCTGATGCTGAAATAATTTCCGGTGGCAACTGCGATGATACTAAAGGATATTTTATAGAACCAACAATAGTTTTGACATCAAATCCAAAGTTTAGAACAATGTGTGAAGAAATATTTGGACCAGTGCTAACTATCTTTACATATGACCCTAAAGACTGGTCTAAAACATTAGATTTAATTGATAATACATCTGACTATGCTTTAACCGGGTGCGTTATATCAGATAATAAAGATGCTATTTTAGAAGCTAAAAATACATTAAATCATGCAGCTGGAAACTTTTATATAAATGATAAACCTACAGGGGCAGTTGTTGGTCAACAGCCATTTGGAGGAAGCAGGGCATCTGGTACAAATGATAAGGCCGGATCAATGTTTAACCTCATTCGCTGGGTCTCTATGCGCACGATTAAAGAAGTCCTAGATTCGCCCAAAGATTATAGATATCCATTTATGGATGAATCATAATTGAATTTTAAGGAAAGAGTAAAATATGAAAATTCATGAATACCAAGGCAAGGAGGTTTTTAAAAGCTTTTCAATCCCCACTCCTAGAGGATATTTAATTAAAGACATTAATAGTGCTGAAAAGATTATTAAGAAAGCCCATGACGAATTCAAATCCGATAAAGTTGTGATCAAGGCTCAAGTTCATGCTGGAGGTCGCGGAAAAGGAGGCGGCGTAAAAGTGGCTAATGGTCTGGAATCTGCATTAAAATATGTAAAGGAAATGCATGGGATGCAACTTGTTACCCATCAAACGGGTTCAAGTGGACAAAAAGTAAGGAAAGTTTATATTGAGGAAGCTTCTGAAATTAAAAAAGAGTTTTACTGCGCAATAACTTTAGATAGAAATTTAGGTAAAGATGTTTTTATGGTTTCGACTGAGGGGGGCGTAGAAATTGAAAAAGTTGCAGACGAAACCCCAGAAAAAATTGTAAAGACATGGGTTGATCCTCTTATTGGAATGAAATCATACCAAGCGCGCAAGCTAGCATTTGGTCTTAAACTTGAGGGAGATGCTTTTAAAGAATCAGTAAAGCTTTTTATTAAACTCTACCAATGCTACATAAAAACCGATGCTTCATTGGTTGAAATAAATCCATTAGTTTTAACAGCTGATGAAAAAATTATTGCTCTAGATGCAAAATTTAATTTTGATGGAAATGCTCTGTTTAGGCAGAAAGATATTTTAAAATTGCGAGATCTTGATGAGGAAGATCCTACTGAAATAGAAGCAAGTAAATTTGATTTAAACTATATTAAGCTAGATGGGAACGTTGGCTGTATGGTAAACGGTGCTGGTCTAGCAATGGCAACAATGGATATAATTAAAACAGCAGGTGGGGATCCTGCAAATTTTTTAGATGTTGGAGGCGCTGCCAGCGCCGAAACGGTAAAAAATGGATTCAAGATTATTTTATCTGATAAAAATGTAAAAGCTATTCTAATAAATATTTTTGGAGGTATTGTAAGGTGCGATAGGGTTGCAAATGGCGTTGTAGATGCAGTCAAAGAGCTAGGACTTCAAGTTCCGGTTGTTGTTAGACTTGAAGGTACTAACGCTGAAGATGCAAAAAATATTCTTAGTAAATCGGGTCTTTCAATAATCCCTGCGAATGATATGAAGGATGCAGCAGAAAAAGTTGTTGAAGCAGCTACGAAAAGAGGATAGTAATGTCTATTATTGTAAATAAAGATTCAAAGATAATCGTCCAAGGAATAACTGGATCTGAGGGAAGCTTTCACGCATCACAGATGCTAGATTATGGAACAAATATTGTTGGTGGCGTTACACCTGGAAAGGGCGGAACAAAAGTAATTGATGATAGAGTAATGGTATACAATTCTGTTGAAGAAGCAAAGGGAAATACTAGTGCGAATGTATCTATAATTTTTGTACCCCCTCCTTTTGCTGCAGAAGCAATCATTGAAGCATCTGAAGCTGGTATAGATGTAATTGTATGTATTTCTGAAGGAATCCCAGTTAGAGATATGGTTTTAGTTAAACGAGTTATTGAGCAGAACAATACAATGTTAATTGGTCCCAATTGCCCAGGAGTAATCACAGTTGATGAATGTAAGCTTGGAATAATGCCTGGATTTATATGTAAAAAAGGTAATATTGGCGTAGTCTCAAAATCCGGTACTTTAACATACGAAGCCATAGGGCAGCTTGTTGATGTCGGATTAGGGCAAACTACAGCTATAGGAATTGGTGGTGATCCTATAATTGGAACCTCAATGATTGACGTGCTAAATCTGTTTGAAAAAGATGATGAAACTAAGGGTGTGGTGTTGATTGGTGAGATTGGAGGTCAAATGGAAAATGATGCTGCTAAGTGGGCTAAAGATAATATGTCTAAACCTATTGTTGGATTCATTGCGGGACAAACTGCTCCAAAAGGGAGAAGAATGGGTCACGCTGGAGCCATTGTTTCTGGTGGAGATGATACCGCAGAAGCTAAGATGAAAATCATGAAAGATTGTGGAATTCTTGTTTGTGAATCAGTCGCAGAAATTGGTAAAAAAATGAAAAAAGCATTACATTAATTAATATTTGGAGAAAATTTTGAACAATAAAACTTTTGCAATAATAAAACCAGATGCTGTAAAAAATGGCTACTCAGGTCAAATAATCGATAGAATCATTATCAATGATTTTAAAATATTAGGATTAAAACTAATACGAATAACAAAATCTCAAGCCGAAGGTTTTTATAAAGTACACTCTGACAAACCTTTCTTCACTGAGCTGACAGAGTTTATGTCCTCAGGAAAATGCATTGTAATTGCACTTGAAAAAGTTGATGCCGTAAATCAGTGGAGAAATTTAATTGGCGCAACAAACCCTGATGAAGCTGCAGATGATACCATTAGAAAAGACTTCGCTTCTTCATTAGGTGAAAATGCAGTACATGGAGCAGACAGCGATGAAAATGCAAACAGAGAAATAGGTTTTTTCTTTTCCAATGTTGAATTAATAGCAAATCACTAACTGTTGCATTTTTCATGCTCTAATCTTCAAATTCATTGTTAGATTTATGTGTCTTATGAATAAAAAAATAAATATAGTATCCTTTTTCGTTTTGATTTTTGGGTGTTCAAGAGAATATCCCATTGGATATGTCTCTCAGCCTGTATCGGTAATGATAGATATTTCAGAGGATAATGATGATTTAGAGTTTATTTGGGAATTAACGAGCATCCCTAATAACAGCAATCTTAAAAACTCAGACATTCAAGCTGGAGACAATAGCTATTCAGTAAAATTCACCCCTGATGTTATCGGTGAATACAGTATCGAAGCATCAGTGTTTCAATATAATGATGAAATTGAAACACAATCCTTTTCCTTTAATATTATTGAATCTACCAAGATAGAAAATGCAAGCAATTCTGAAATTGGAGATAGCTTCCCTGATACATTAGCACTTACACAATTACTTTCAGATAGCGATAGTGAAACCAAATGGTTTGAGGGAGATGATGTCAGTCAATATCTTACTTCTTTAGACCAAGGCTCCTCATCTTCATCTTCGCCAAAATTATTAGAAAATACTATTGAAAAGGAAGATCCAGTCATCCCTTCTTCTCCAAAAAGGAAAAAGAAAAAACAGATTAAAGGTCAATCAATTCCTTATGACTCTAATAGATTTACCATCCAGATTGCCTCAAAGAAACAATTAGGGGATGCAAAAAAAGTTGCAGCTACATTAATCGAATCAGGTTATGATGCATATATTCAAAAGGCATTTTTCAAAGAGAGCAATGAAACATGGTTTAGAATTAGAGTTGGTAGCTATGATAATCGTGAAACTGCGACTGCAGTAGCACAATCTCTATCAAAATCACGCAGAGAAACAGCCTGGGTTGATTTTGTTAGATACGAAAATTAATTTAATTTCATTACGAAAACTTTCAATTGAAACTCAATTATAACATATTAGATCTTCTTCGTACTCCAAGATTGGCCTTCAGTCTTACAAAAATTATAATATTCGCCCGTGCAAATATTGTAGGGTATTTTGTTTATTTTGTTGCGAATTACCTAGCATTATTTTTATCAGGAAAATCTATCCTTGATATTTGGAATAATCATGGTATCTATCCTTGCGCATATATATATGAATTGCCTTGGTATGCATCAGTCTTATTTTGGCTAAGTACCGCCTATTGGATTTTAGCTATTTACGGTTCAATAACCTCTGCTTCAAAAACAACTTACCAAGAATTAAAAGGCGATCATTTTTTTTCTGCCGGTGATGCGCATAAGTATCTTGAAAAAAATTGGCACCCTATAATCTTTGCGCCATTTTCTATTATTGCGATTCTACTATTCTACGTACTTGCTGCATCTTGTTTTGCTTTAATTGGTAAAATACCATGGATTGGCGAGCTTATTTTTGCTATTCCTTATATTATTCATCTTTTTGGGTCAGTCTTTGCTTTTTTTACCTTCTTTGTGCTGGTGGTTTCAGTAATTTATTCGCCTATTATCATTGGAACGCTTAAAGAAGACACCATGGGAACAGTATTCAATAGCTATATGATTTCGTGGAGATTTCCTATACATATTGTATTATACCATCTTGTCTTATTCCCAATTATTTACCTATCACAGCTTATTTTAATGGTTTCGATATTCTCTGGATTTAAAATACTAAATTCAATCTTTGGTATTGATTTATTTATGGCAGAAAAATTAAATAATATAGTAGGTCAAGCAGCATACAGCGTTTGGCCAAAAGATCTTTTCTCTTCTATTCATGGTTCTTATTTAACAGGGTTTTATGATTTTTTCGTTCCTTTGTCTAATGGAAATTTGGGTGGAACTGAAACAGTTTCTAGCGTGATAGTTGGATTTTTCTTATTTGTAATAATTATTATTTGGTTTTCTTATTGCTTATCATTATTTACCGTTGGCGAGACGTTAATTTTTAATATTTTTAAAAAAAGAATGGGTGCAGATTTACTTATGATTAATCATGAAAAGGAAATTGAAAATATTAAGGAAAATATGGAGCCAAATCAATCAATCGACTGATTGCTAACTTTATTTAAATTATTACTATGAAATTATATCGTACAGAACTAGAGTCAGGATTTAAAAATAAGCAAATTATTTTATCCTCAAATTCGCTCAAGCTAGAAAAGGTCAATGAAAAAATTCATTGCGAACTTTCCAGCGATAAAGGTTCATCCGGATACAGGGTATTTGGGGCAATAATATCAAAAATAAACCTTTTATGCGATCGATGCTTGGTTAACTACGATAATGATCTTTCAGCTAAACTAGATGTTATGCTAACAAATAATGAAGAGATTATTAATGAAATGAGCTCGGATGTAATAAGATTCATGGGTTCAGATGATTTTGTAGATATAACTAAGATTTTACGAGATATCATTCTATTAGAAGAACCCGTAAAAAAGATTTGTTCGCAAGATTGCAAGGGGCTTTGTTCAAGCTGTGGCCTTAATTTGAATAACGATCAATGCAAATGTAAAAAAATTGAATCCACTCAAAACCTAAAAGAATTAGAAAAATTAATTAACTAAAATTTGGAGTAGATATGGCATTACCAAAAAGAAGACAATCTAAAGCTAGGGGCCGAAAACGTCGAACCCATTATAAGGCAAATTCTGTAAACTTCAGCACCTGCCCTCAATGTGGTCAGGCAAAAATCCCTCATAGAGTATGTCCAAATTGTGGATATTATAGAGGAAGACCAGTTATATCCGTAACTGAATAGTCATACAGTAAGTATGAAAATAGTTTTAGATGTCATGGGCGGTGATCTTGCGCCACAGGCACCTGTCCTTGGTGCAATCAATGCACTTGAAAAAACTGATAATGAGACCAAAATTATTTTGATTGGAGATCAAAAAGTGATTGCTCAGCATCTTAAGGGTTATACATCACCTAGATTGAGTATCAATCATGCCTCTGAAATTATTAAAGCAAGTGACAGAGCATCAAAAGTAGTAAAATCTAAACCAGACTCCTCAATGGTTAGAGGGCTAAGTCTAATTAAAGAAAAAAAAGCCGATGCTTTTATTAGTGCGGGTAATACAGGTGCTCAGATGGTCTCCTCAACATTATTGCTTGGAAGAATTCCTCATGTTAAACGCCCAGCTTTAAGTGTATTTTTCCCTGCTCTAACTGGTGGGAAAATTTTATGTGATGTTGGGGCTAATCCTGATGCTTCAGCTACTCATTTATTGCAGTTCGCCATCATGTCTTCGGTTTACTTGGATCATGTCGAGGGAATTAAAAATCCAAAAATAGGTTTAATTAATATTGGAGAAGAGCCATCAAAAGGATCTGAGCTCTATCAAAAAGCATATTCTTTACTTGAAGAAGAGCTGCCTAATTTCCTTGGAAATGTTGAAAGCAGAAATATCATGAATACTGAAGCTGATGTATTAGTTTGCGATGGTTTCGTTGGAAATACAATTATTAAATTTGCAGAAGGATGGATGCTATCTTTTGCCGATATGATCAAAGAAAAAATTATGAGTAAAGCACGATATAAAATAGGCGCACAAATGATCCAACCTGCACTTGAAGAAATACGAAACCAATTTGATTATGAAGAACATGGAGGCACTCCTCTTTTGGGCGTAAATGGAATTTCAATCGTATGTCATGGGGCATCAACCTCAAAAGCAATTATGAATTCAATCATTCTAGCGCAAAAATCGATCAAAGAAAATATTATTGAAGATATATCTAAAGATATTGATGAACATTTGGAGCCACTAAATGAAAGCTAAAATTACAGCTACTGCTAAATATCTCCCTAAAAGAACACTAACTAATTTAGATTTAGAAAAAATGATTGAAACATCTGATGAATGGATAAAATCCCGTACGGGAATAGAAAAAAGACACTTGGTTGGAGAAGGTGAAGCTACTTCAGATATGGGCAAAGAGGTGGCATTAAAACTGTTGAAAAAATCTGGTAAGTCAGCAGATGAAATAGATTTAATACTTGTTGCAACAAGCACCCCTGATTATCCCGTTGTATCAACCGCAGCGCTTGTTCAAGATAAGATTGGTGCTAAAAATGCTTGGGGATATGATATAGTTGCTGCTTGCACAGGGTTTGTATATGCAATGGAGACGGGTGCAAAACTTGTTGAGTCAGGAAAATATAAAAATGTAATAGTTATTGGTGCAGATACTATGAGTTCAATAATTGACTATACCGATAGGAATACATGTGTAATCTTTGGAGATGGTGGGGGTGGAGTTTTATTAGAACCTTCAAATAATAATTGTGGAATTTTAGATTCAATATTATTCGCTGATGGAAGTGGTCATCAATATTTAACAGTACCAGCTGGTGGAAGTCTACACCCAGCATCTAAGGATACAGTTAAAAAAGGAATGCACTACGTATATCAAGATGGTAAAACAGTTTTTAAATTTGCGGTTAAAAATATGGCGGATGTGAGCAAGCAAATTCTTGATAACAATAATCTTTCAGGAAAAGATCTGAAACTTTTTATCCCACATCAAGCTAATAAAAGAATTATAGATGCCGCTGCCAAGCGTTGTGAGCTCAATGATGACCAGGTCTTAATTAATGTAAATAAGTACGGAAATACTACAGCGGGGACAATTCCAATAGCTCTTGATGATGCAGTAGAGGCAAATATTTTAGAAAAAAATGATTTACTATTGCTTGCAGCATTTGGGGGAGGCTTTACCTGGGGAAGTATGTTAATCAAATGGGCATAAATTTTAATAGATCTGCTTTTTTATGTCCTGGACAGGCCTCACAAAAAATTGGGATGTGTAAAGATATTTATGAATTAAATGATTTAGCTAAAGAATATATTAATTCAGCAAATGATATTTTAAGGTACGATTTGAAAAAAATTATGTTTGAAGGGCCCGAAGAACTTCTTAAGCAAACTATATATACCCAACCTGCAATGTTCACTGCAAGTTTTATCATAGGAAAGCTGCTTATAAATAATGGCCTAAATCCATCCTGCGCTGCGGGTCACAGCTTGGGAGAATTTTCAGCTTTTTCCATTGCGGATGCCTTTAGCTTTGAAAATGGCCTAAGACTTGTTCAAATAAGAGCTGAAGCAATGTATGAAGCAGGAAAAAATCAACCTGGTTCAATGGTTGCAATTATTGGACTTAGCGAATCAAAAATTGATGAAATATGTTCAGATTATTCAAAAGGTATAGTTTGTATTGCAAACTTCAATAGCAAATCACAAGTGGCTGTTTCAGGTGAGGTTAATGCAATTGAGGATATCTCACCTAAATTTATTGCTGCTGGTGCGCTAAAAGTTATTCCATTGAATGTTAGTGGCGCTTTCCATTCTCCATTAATGAAGAATGCTAAGTCTAAACTGAATGAACATCTTTCTGAGATGAGTATTTCTGATTCAGCTTTTCCTGTTTATTCAAATTTTACTTCAAAACCAGTGACCGATAAGCTGGAGATTCAACATGTTCTTCTTAATCAAATTGAAAATCCGGTACTTTGGCATAGGTTGGTCACTAGAATGGTTAATGATGGAACGAAGACAGCCATTGAAATTGGTCCTGGCAAAGTACTTCAAGGGCTATCAAAAAGGATTGATCGCTCATTAATTATGTATGGTGTAGAATCATATGAAGATATATTAAATTTGACCAATGTTTAACCTAGCAAATAAAGTTGCAATCGTTACTGGTGCATCCCGTGGTATCGGGAAGGCTATAGTAGAGGCATTGGCTCAAGCAGGAGCTCATGTCGTCTGCGTAAGTAGATCTGAAAATGAATTAATAAAAATATCAAATAATCTGAATGAAAATGGTATGTCTTCATCTTATTTCACGTGCGATGTTTCAGATCTTGAGACATTTAATAAATTAGCAAAAGATACAATATCAAAATATAAAAGAATTGACATTTTAGTAAATAATGCTGGTATTACCAAAGATGGCCTGATTATGAGAATGACTGAGTCTGATTGGAATGCTGTAATAGATATAAACCTTAAAGGTGTTTTTAATGGAGTAAAATCTGTAAGTAGGCAGATGATGAAACAAAAATATGGTAGAATAATAAATATTTCATCGATTGTTGGCTTAATAGGTAATCCTGGTCAGGCAAATTATGCTGCATCAAAGTCCGGTGTAATCGGTTTAGGGAAAGCTGTCTCAAAAGAACTGGCACCAAGAAATATTACAGTAAATACTATAGCGCCTGGCTATATTGATACAGAAATGGTGGAAAAAATCGATGAAAAAACAAAACATAGATTATTAAATCAAATACCATTGGGTCGTATTGGATTTCCTGAAGACATAGCCGCTACAGTACTTTATCTTGCTTCCGATGAAGCCGGATATGTCTCAGGTCAAACAATCGCAGTTGATGGTGGAATGACAACAATATAACAAAAGGAGACAAAGAATGTCTACATTTGATAAAGTAAAGGATATTATTACAGACAAGCTTGGAGTTGAAGAGGAAAAAATAAGCGCTGAGGCGTCGTTTGTCGATGATCTAGGCGCAGACTCTCTAGACACTGTTGAATTAATTATGCAATTAGAAGAAGAGTTTGGAATTGAAATACCTGATGAAGATGCTGAAACGATAACAACGGTTCAGGCTGCAGTAGATTATTTGGATTCCAATAAATAATAAATGTCCAATAAGCGAAAAGTCGTTGTTACCGGCTTAGGGGCATTAGCTCCTAATGGTAATACTGTAGCTGAATACTGGAATTCACTTATTTCTGGAAAAAGCGGAATCGGTCCAATTAAAAGCTTTGATCCTGATAAATTAAGTGTAAAAATCGCCGGTGAGCTAAGAAACTTTGATGTTCAAACATATTTTGATAGAAAAGAACTTCGAAAGCTTGATTTGTTTACAATTTATCATCTAATCACTTCAGAAGAAGCGATAGCTCATTCTAATTTAAACCTCGAAAAAGAGGATACGGATCGAATTGGAGTCATTATTGGAACTGGGATAGGTGGAATTCAAACTCTAGAAAATGAACATGGTGTATATATTGAAAGAGGCCAGCGAAGAGTTTCACCTTTTTTTGTACCTAGATTTATTCCAAATATAGCCTCTGGTAATCTTGCAATCAAATTTGGACTAAAAGGTCCAAACCACACTATTATTTCAGCTTGCGCATCAGGAACAGACGCAATTGGATGTGCAGCTAGAGCAATTCAATATGGTGATGCCGATATCATGATCACCGGTGGTTCTGAAGCTAGTATAACAGGCTTGACAATATCTGGTTTTGCTAATATCAAGGCATTATCGACTAGAAATGATTCTCCTCAAGCTGCTAGTCGACCTTTTGATGCGGATAGAGATGGATTTGTCTTAGGTGAAGGAGCAGCTGCGCTAGTATTAGAAGAAATGGAACACGCGATCAAGCGTAATGCTCCTATTCTTGGTGAACTTGCCGGTTATGGGGCTACTGATGATGCATTTCATATTACGCAGCCTTCGGAAGGTGGCGCTGGTGCAATCAAAGCAATGGATATTGCTCTAAAAGACGCTGAAATCAATACAAAGGATATTAACTATATTAATGCACATGGCACCTCTACCCCATTTAACGATAAAACAGAATCTGCTGCAATTTCTTATTTATTTAAAGAACATGCATCTAAGCTAAGAGTTAGTTCAACAAAATCAATGATAGGGCACGCTTTGGGTGCTAGTGGGGCATTGGAGGCGGTGGCATGCATAAAAGCAATTAATGAGGGCATCGCTCCACCAACAATTAATTATGAAAACCAAGACCCTGAATGCTCATTAAACTATATACCAAATAAATCAGAGGAATTAACAATCAATGCTGCAATGTCAAACTCATTTGGGTTTGGTGGTCATAACGCTGTAATTGTTTTTAAAAAATGGGATAAATCTTAATTTAAAACGTGCCATTTTTCGATTTTTTATTTAAACATTCTTTATCTGAAATCGAAAAAAAATGTGGTTATCGATTCAAAGATAAAAATTACCTTAATCAAGCCTTTTCACACCGTTCAGTTTCAACAAAACCGAGAGAAAATTATGAAAGACTAGAATTTTTAGGTGACGCTGTAATTGATATGGTTGTAAGCCGAGAATTAATGAGAGAATTTCCAGAAGGCGATGAAGGAATATTAACCCAAAAACGCGCTGCTCTAGTTCAAAAATCCTTCCTTTCTTCAATGGGGCAACTTTTAAACCTTCTTGATTATATTAAAATTGAGTCCAATGTTGACTTGGATCAAGAAAAAATTGCTTTAAAACAAGCTGCCAATTTATACGAAGCTTTGATTGGAGCTATATACCTTGATAGTAATTTATTATCAGCTAAAAAAGTCATTATGGATACTATATGGGCACATAGAGAGCAAGCATGGAAATCTGTTAATTATAAAGGAAGATTAATTGAACTTTGCCATGTAAAACAAATTGAGAATCCGAAATTCCTTATTTCAAACGTTTCTGGGCCGGAACATAAAAAGCTCTTTGAGGTAAAAGTGAAAATAGGAAAAGATTTTTACCCGAGCGGAATTGGTTCAAATAAAAAAACTGCTGAACAGCAAGCTGCTCAACTAGCAATCGATTCTTTAGAAACTTAATTGTCGATATCTTTTATCTTATCTCTTATTCTTGCAGCAATTTCATATTCTTCCTTATCGATCGCCTTCTGTAGTTGCTGCTCGAGGGTTTGAATTTCTGGAGATTGTTTAATTTCATCTTCAATCATCAATGAATCATCCTCCCAGACTATGGCTTCATTCATTACCTCCTTTGCAACAAGTATTGGAGCATGCATTCTAAGAGCTATTGCAATAGCATCGCTAGGTCTAGAGTCAATATGACGTAGACCAAAATCTTTACTTTCGATATCGATCTTTGAATAATATACACCATCTTCAATTTTTGTAATTTTAATTGCAGATAATTTTCCTTCTATCTCATTTATAATATTTACTATTAAATCGTGAGTTAGCGGTCTAGGGCTTTCAACAAATTCCATCGCCATAGCTATATACTGCGCCTCATAAGAACCAACCAAAACAGGGAGGCTTCTATTGCCATCAATTTCTTCTAGAATAACAGCATAGCTTCTATTTGGATGGTAGTAAGATATTTTTTTTATTTTAACTGGAATCATTTATTTCGCCTTAACTGAAATTATACATTGAAAAAATAGCATTCAACTTGTTTTAGATAGTACATCTTTTAATTTATCAATTTTTTCTACTGGAGTAGGATCTGTATGGTGCATCAACGCGCACCAATAGCTTAACCAATCACCGAAATGTAATAAATGCAAGAATCGCTCCGTAAAAGTTTCTCCATCAAGCTTTATCGTCTCCTGATGAGATACCATTTTTTTAATTAATTCTTTAGAGGAATTATATCTAATTGTATTTCTAGGATTTATTGAATCATCAGATATCCAAAGAATGGAAAAATGTTTTAAAAGCTCTGGATTTTCTTGCCAACCAACAATCTCATTATGATTCATTTCAGGAATATCATTATGATAAGCTAGCATTTTAGAATTCTCGCAAAACTGACCTTTCCATCTTAGCGCTATGCTGGAAGTAGAGCCGCTTTCGCCATAAAAAATTGGAATAGTTTCATATATCTGTTTAGCTAATTTGCATGTTGGATTATCTTCAGTTTTATCACAATATATATTTCTATATGACTTAATTTTTTCAATACTGGAATTAATTTCGCGCAATACTCTTTTATCTATGATATTTAAAACATTTAATAGGTAGAGCAAAGGAATAAAGGAAAAGGCAACTGCAGCTCTAGGCTGCAGTCCTGATGGTATAGAAACTCTATCGTAAATACTTTCAGCTAATAGCCTTGATAATTCTCCCCCAGTTGATATTCCAATTATATGAGCACCTTTTGATTTTGCATGATGAAATGCCGACAATGTTTCTTCTGTGTTGCCAGAATACGATGAACAGATCACCAAAGATTTATCATTAACCCAATTTGGAACTGAATAATCCCTACTAACAATTATTGGGACTCTCAACGAATCATTGATCAACGATTTCGCTAGATCGCCGCCAATCGCTGAGCCTCCCATGCCGCAAATAACCACATTTGAAATAAAACTATAATCATTTACAAGCTCAATTTTCTTACCAATGGATACAGCTTCATCCATCTGATCTGCAAAATCATAAATTGATTTACGCATATTATTTTCATCAATAGATTGATTTGAATTCATTAAAATTTCCTATTTAAAATTAGTTTTGCATATTCTAGAAGGTGCTTTGAATCTTTCTCTGAAATGAGACTTAACCCGCTAAGCGCTATATTCACCTTGTCTTCGATTAAGCCCTCTACTTTTTCTTTAATATGATTACTCTCAAAGTAACTTTTATATTGTGATAAATCTTTCTTTTTTTGAGTGAATTTAGACCACTTATTTGGGTCGTCTTCTCTTGCAGTTATAGTCATAACAGTTTGTTTTTGTTCATCTAAATCGCTACCCAAACTTTTTCCCATCAAACTTTCATCGCCAAATATTTCCAAGTAATCATCTTTGATCTGAAAAGCTAAACCCAAATTATAGCCAAATTTATATAATTGATCTGATTCTTTTTGTGAAGCCGAGCCAACCAGTGCGCCAAGTTCAGCGCACAAACCAAGAAAAGATGCGGTCTTTTTACCGATCATTTGGATATATTCATCCATGCTTATAGAAGTATTATTCTCATACTGTTTGTCAAGACCTTGACCCTCGCAAACCTCAAGCGCAACCTCATTGAAACGTTGAAAAATAATTGGGTTTAGCCCCACAAGTGAAAGTTGGGCTAGTGCAAACAAGCCGTCTCCGGTTAATATCGCAGATGGGATATCCCATTTAAAATGAACAGAGGGTTTTCCGTGACGCTTTGAGTCATTATCCATTATATCGTCATGTACTAAAGAAAAATTATGTAATAATTCAACAGCTAACCCTGCTTTCATTAAATCGTCAGGGCTTGCATTGTATACTTGACCAGCTAAATGCACCAAAACAGGTCGCAACCTTTTGCCCTTACCCTTTAATACATAATCTATTGGATCATAAAAATAATTGGACAGATTAGGTTTTAGCGGAATTCGAGCTAAGCCTTTTTCTGTTTGTGATCTTATAAATGAAATATGATCGTGAAAAGAACTAATGTCCGACATCAAACTTGAGCTCGCCTATTTCTTTTAACTTTGAAATCACAAGGTCCTTTATTTCCTTCATCCTTTCAGCGCTTGATGCTTCAAATCGACATACAATCACAGGTTGAGTATTGGAAGCGCGAACAAGACCCCATCCATCCTCAAAATTTATACGTACACCATCAACAGTGGAACAATCGTAATTATTCGTAAAATATTTTACTGCTTTTTTTGAGATTTCAAATTTTTCTTCATCAGATTTTGCCTCAAGTCGCATTTCTGGAGTTGAGTAGTACTTAGGAAGTTCATCCTTAAATTGGGATAAAGTTTTCGTTGAGCGAGATAAAGTCTGTAGCAGTCTAGCGGCAACATAAATAGCGTCATCATAGCCGTAATAGTCATCTGCAAAAAAAATGTGTCCGCTCATTTCTCCACCAAATTTGCATTCAAGTTCTATCATTTTTTGTTTTACCAAAGAGTGGCCTGTTTTCCACATTGTGGGTTTGCCACCATATTTGATAATCATTTCTTCAAGCGCCTTAGAGCATTTCACATCAAATAATATTTCATCGCCTTCTTCAATTATTTCTGGTAAGAAAAATGCCATAAGCTGATCTGCCCAAATGATTTCACCTGTTTCATCTACTACCCCTATTCGATCCGCATCACCATCAAATGCTATACCTGCATCGTACTGGCCCGTTTTCATTTTAGCGATCAAATCTGTTAAATTACTTTTTACCGTTGGATCAGGATGATGATTCGGAAATGTGCCATCAACATCACAAAAAAGCTCCGTCACATCGACATTAATACTTTTTAAAATTTCAGATGCGCATAAGGCGCCGGCTGCATTTGCACAATCCAATACCACTTTTAATGGTTTTTGAATTTCAATTTTTGATTTTATCATTTTTTTGTAGTCAGAAAGAATGTTATATGGCGCCTCAGAACCTTTGCCTGTTTCGTAGTCTTCTTGCTCGATAATTGATCTTAAATCTTGAATAGATTTTCCAAAAACCGATTTTTTATTTCTCGACATTTTGAATCCATTAAACTCAGGGGGATTATGGCTACCAGTTATCTGAACGGCTCCAGCGACATCCAGCTTGAACATTGCATAATAATTAACGGGAGTTGGAAGAATTCCAATATTAATAACATCCGTTCCAGTAGATAGGACTCCAGCCTTGAATGATTCAATCAATTGCGGAGTAGTCAATCGGACATCTCCGCTAAGAGCTACCTCTTGACCACCTGCTCTTTTTATAAAAGTACCAAAGGCTTTGCCAAGATTTTCAACTACTTCCGGTGGAAAATCATCTTCAACTTTTCCTCTGATATCGTATTCACGAAAAATATATTTATTAATGTTCATCTGATAAGTCTAAATAATAGGATACAAAATTACTTAAAAAATTACCTATCTGGTTTTGGTTTTTTTCTAAGTTCTTTTTTTTGTGAGCGAATTTTTTTCGATTGAATTCTTTTTTCATTTGAGGCAAATGTTGGCTTTGTGGAAATTCTTTTTTTACGTTTTATGTTGAGTCTTTCAAGTTTTTTTCTTAGTCGATTTAGTGCAATTTCTTTATTTCTATGCTGGCTACGCTCATCTTGGCAGGTTACTACAATTCCAGAAGGCAAATGAGTCAATCGGATAGCGCTATCGGTTTTATTTGCATGCTGACCCCCTTTTCCGCTTGAACGAAATGTATCTACCCTGCAATCTTTCAATAAATCTTCATTTGATTTTGCAATAGTGGTCATTGAATGATTTTTCTCAAGTTTCCATTATTTTCTTCAATGATTCGTTTTGCTTTATCTAGCTCACATGAATGATGAACCATAACTATCGCGGTTTTAACTGACATATCTGATTTAATAAGCATCTCTTTAGCTTTTTCATAGTCAAGCTTAGTTAATTGATTGATAATTCTTACGCCTCTATCGATTAGTTTTTCATTAACTGCCATCAAATCAACCATGAGATTACCATAAACCTTTCCAAGCTTGACCATGCAGGCTGTTGATATCATATTTAAAACCATTTTTGTAGCGGTTCCCCCTTTCATTCTTGTTGAGCCAGTTATGACCTCAGCACCTGTATCAACAGAAATCGTGACATCTGTATTTGCTTGCAAAAAAGGGGTTTTATTGCATAATAGATACACTGTTTTAGTTTCAATCGATTTAGCATACCGTAGAGCAGATTGGACGTATCTTGCCGCGCCGCTTGTACTGATGCCTATTAATACATCGCGTGGCTGCAAATTTGCTGCCTTTAGATCAACTATGGCCTGCTTAGGGCTATCTTCCGCTCCCTCAATCGATTTTCTTAATGCTTGGTCGCCTCCAGCAATTATACCTTTAAACAAGTCAGGTGGTGCAGAGAAAGTTGGTGGAATCTCCGATGCATCAAGCACTCCTAGTCGGCCTGAGGTTCCAGCGCCAATATAAAAAATACTACCCCCAGATTTTATTGAATTAGTGCAGATATGGACAGTCTTTTCAATATCTCCTAATGCGCCTGCTACCTTATCTGCAATTAATTTATCTTCTCGATTGATAACCTCAAGAATTTCGATTGTTGATAATTCATCAATATTTTTTGAATTGAAGTTTTGCCCTTCGGTATTTAAATCTTTTCTTTCAATAGAATCCATTAATACAAATTAATACAATGACTGTATCAATGTTTATGATCTTTTTTAAAA
>CERX01002716.1_pt1 | contig 28997 bp, 36 predicted proteins | sample 350251 | NCBI WGS metagenome assembly CERX01 (sample SAMEA2621044, study PRJEB7988) | marine metagenome | biome: marine biome (ENVO:00000447); feature: deep chlorophyll maximum layer (ENVO:xxxxxxxx); material: "saline water (ENVO:00002010), including plankton (ENVO:xxxxxxxx)" | depth 50 m
GCGATACTGATTGGAACATTCTCCTGGAGGGCAGTTTCCTCTAGGACACCCACTACTTCCCAGTTAAGTCTAAGGGACGCAAAAGAATCACAGAGCAGCCAACTTAGAATTGAAAAGAGAGAGATTGAATGTAGTTACTGTGATCAGAGACTTATGGTTCCTAATGACCACGTCGGTGGGGTCAGGTGCCCATCGTGCTCTATGGAATTCATAGTTGGCGGACCGGATGGAACCCACAAAAAATCTGAAAAACTCAATGTTGTGAAATCTTCCGACGATATACTTCATTGCCCCAAATGTGATCAGGCTTTGAGGGTGCAGATCGAAAAGAGACCGGCAATGTCTAGATGCCCGGTTTGTAAGACTCAGTTCATGGCAGAGGCAGAGGGGGGTGATTAGAATGTCTGATTTTAGTGAAATAGAGGAGATGTATCTTAAGACTATGTTCGAGATTCACTCGGACAACCCTGCTGCCATAGTAAAGACCACTCAACTTGCTGAGATCAAGGGAGTTAGCGCGGCATCGGTGACTGAAATGATACAACGCCTCTCGAATCGAGATATGGTCACACATATCCCCTATCGAGGATGCAGGCTCACACCCTCCGGATTCCAACTTGCTGCAAGGATAAAGAGGAGGGAAATCCTCCTCGAGCTACTTCTTAGTGATGTAATTGGATTTGAAGGGGATGTCCGTGGAGTAGCATGTAAGATGGAACACGCGGTCGGCTCGGATCTTGAATCCGCCCTAGATCGTCTTTTGGGGTATCCAGAGTTTTCTAGTGATGGGAAGAGGATTCCGGGGGTTGAGAGAGACCTCCAAACTATCGGTTTATCGACCCTTCTTCCTCTGTCCAAACTTCCCGTCCACTCTTCTGCTACAGTGGAATTGATAATTTCTTCAGCTCCAGAGTCCGTAACAATCAGAGATTGCGGGATAATGATTGGAACAGTTATCCAAACCTCTGACGACTCAAGGACTTGTGATGGAAGCCCCTTCACTATTTCCGAATCTCTCGGTATGAGAATTCTAGCTAGAATAAATTCCATGGGAGGTTAGAAATGTCCACAAAAGAAGAAAAATCAGACATTATTGACTTGGAGAGCGACGTAGAATCGATGGTTTCTGTACTAGACTCAGAAGCCCCCCCGGCCCCCGATATCAAGGAGATTACCAAGTCAGAGGAAACCCCTAGAAAATCAATTCAAAAGTCCACATTGAAGGATCGAGAGGCAATACTGACGGGAGTCGACGACTTACTGATTAGCCGCGGAGCTCGTTTGATTTTATTCCTTCCAATCGTCGTTGTTGTGTTATTTGGTTTGGCTCAGTCTTATCGAAGCTCTGATCCAGATTGGTGGCAAGGAGGTGTAAGAGAACTATTCCTCGACTTATCATTTTCAAAATCTGTGTACCTTCTTTCACTCGCTCTTATGGTGGCAGATCTACTTCTGCTATTCGTATTGCATTACTTGCTATGGGTTACAAAGAGAATTTTCCAAATTGAGACTGAAGAAATCGTCTCTACTGGCGTTACTTTCCGTAGCGCACACGGCTACAGCGAGATGAAGGCCGTGATCGATGGAGCATCAAACCAACTAAATCTCACTACGACACTTATGACCCTGTCCACAATAATGCTCGGACTTGCGCTTATTTTTCCATCTGAAACCGACGGTATACCGGTACTAATCGCGCTGTCAACCGGAGCACTACTTTCTGGCCACAGTGTATACATGGTTTCCAACAGGCCCAGGTTCAACACAGTAGAGCCATGGGGCCTTCTAGAAGCATTCTCCCCCCCAATGCACCCAGCCTTGCTAAACCGGCCTTTCACGGACGTAATTAGAGCACACGTTGATCCCGTTCTTGCAGTGAGGTTCTCCAAGTATGTATCCTCTTTCAATTCGGATCTGAAGAAGGGCGTGAATATATCAGACTTGCAGGAGTACCTTCTACTGATTTTAGACATGTATCGGTCTGGACTGATTGAAGAAGATGAGTTCCATCTAGCACTTTCAGAGTTGGTTGACTCTAGGACTGTCGATCAGATAATTAATCATGAAGAGCTAGGCGAGGAGACCCTCGATCGCCTACTAATGCATGCGAGGGAACGCTGTGCCCCTTTTTTCAGACTTAATGACAGAATGCGCATGCACCTGGCTAGTCCAGTCAATCCAGGTATTTGGTTCGACGTTGATATGGAGAATCTAACACTCGGGCAGGCTAATCTATTCGCTTACGTCCTCAACCACACCGATGAAGTACAAGACCTGATTCTCCGTGTCCAGACGCCAGATTTCAGACCGAATGAGTGCGTATACCGACTAAGGTCGGAACCACAAAAAGACCCACAAATGGGAGAACCAGACTATCGGATGATTTCTTCTTCTATGTCAAAATCCAGAATTGTCTGGCAAACCTTGATTCCTTCTTCGATGGGAGATGCAACTGTCACTGTAAGGCTCGAGGACTCCTCAGGCAATCTAATCTCTGGAAAGGTTCTGACGTCCCAGGTTCGCTCAGACTTATTCACAAGGCTGAGGATGACTACCGGAGCAGTATTCATGTTTGGTGCTGCTATTGCAGTCATTTCTCCTATCATTCCTTTTGCGGCAAGGTTATTCGGCCTTTAGGTCTCTTCAATAAGGGGAAACTAGTCGGATTTGCATGGAGCATGACGGCAAGGGTTCTGACGACCTAAGGACTAGGCTACATGCCATGGAATCAAAGCTTAGTAGGATAAGGGGCCAAAGAGACTCTCACAACGATTCTGCAAGGAGTGCTGCGGAGCAGAGGAACTCTGCTCATGAGAAGAGGAAAGAAGTCCACGAAGCAATATCAGAAAGGATGGATGAACAAAAGAAAGTTAGGGCCCAGGCCAAGCTTCATCAAGCCAGTAGAGACGAAATTCAGCAGAGTATTAGAGAGGTCATTGCACGAAAGAAGGGGACGAGGGGCCAGGGCCCTGGAAAGTCGGTTGTCATCCAACTCTCGGAGACAGTTGGCGAGATTGAGAGAATCGAGGACCGAATCATGACCGATGGCGCCTTGACCCTGGAAAAAGAGAACTCGATGATTAAAAAGCTGAGATCTTTGATTTCAAGAAGAGACGAACTTATTCCTCACGTGGAGCAACAGAGGATCATTTCCATCGATTTGAGCGACATGGATGAGTCAATTCAAAGGTTGAGAGCAGAGGCTGATAATGAACACAAACTAATGCTCGAACAGAATACTCTAGCAGACGAGATTTGGAACGAAATAAAGCCGATGTTCGAGGAGCGAGATTTCCTCAGAGGTGAAGGAGACAGGTTGCATGCTCTTTTCGTTCATGAAAGAGCTAAGGCAGACGAGACTCACGAATCTCTGGTAGAAATGTTATCCAAGGTCAATGAGATCAGGGACGAGCTTCGTTCTCAGCACGAGCAGCGAGAGAAAATGGTTCGGGATCACAATAAGTCCGTCCGACAGGCGCTCAGGGGTCCGGATCAGAACGAAGAATTGGCAGACTCCTTGGCAGACATGCTTCTGGAAGGAAACTCGGTCACTTTTGGAGGTTTAGTGTCTAACGAGGGCGAATCACAGCAAGTTGAAGAAAAACCAGCAATGAAGCGGAAATCAAGGAAACTTGGTACTTCCCGTGGCGGAAAGCGCTAGTCACCATCCACGTTCGTCAAGCCTGACTTCTAGGCTATCTATTTCGAGTCCCGGCATGGCTTCTCCTACCATTTCCGAAGCTTCCGCGACTACTTGAGCATCTTTGAAGTGATGAGTTGCTAGAACTATCGCTTCCGCCGTTCTTGCGGGATCAGAACTCTTGAATATCCCCGATCCGACGAAAACCCCGTCCATTCCATGACTCATCATTAGGGCCGCATCGGATGGAGTGGCAATACCGCCAGCCGAGAAAGTAACCACGGGCAATCTACCTAGGTCAATGACCTCTTCAAGGACTCCCGCAAGATTTTTCCTTACGGAATCAATTTCACCGAATGGAGTTTTACCCACCTTCGCACCAATATCGGAATTTTCTTCCAGTCTCCTATATCCGTCTAGAATCTTCTCGACAATTTCCGCTTTTGTATCTGAGTCAGCACTACTGCAGGTCTCAATTTCTGCCTCAAGCAAGCGAGCATGCTTGACCGCACTGACTACATTTCCTGTACCTGCCTCCCCTTTGGTTCTGATCATTGCGGCCCCCTCGGCGATTCTCCTGACCGCCTCACCTAGGCTGGTGCACCCACAAACAAAAGGAATAGTGAAATCACTCTTTACAATATGGTAGAAAGGATCAGCAGGTGTAAGAACCTCGGATTCATCGATCATGTCGACACCCAGAGACTCTAGGACCCTGGCCTCTTCATCATGTCCAATTCTGGCCTTGGCCATAACTGGGATACTTGTTGTTTCCATTATTTCTTTGATCAACTGAGGATGGCTCATCCTTGCAACTCCTCCAGAAGCCCGGATATCGGCAGGGACTCTTTCTAAGGCCATTACAGAGACTGCCCCTGAGTCTTCTGCAACATGAGCCTGCTCTGCCGTGACTACATCCATCACGACTCCTCCCTCCTGCATCTTTGCGAAACCTCTCTTTAGGAGCTCAGTACCATGCCTCATCTCGGCTAGGTTTACTCTCTTGTTCATGTCAATCCCTCTAAGTCGATACTCAAGAACCTATGTAGTAGCCCCTGACTACTGATCAGCCAGAACAGGAGAGTCTCCCTCTGCGATTGGAAGATTAGGTGACTCTTCTTCATTCTTCTCTAACCAAGCCATTTCTTCCTCTGGGAGGTCAGTATCGGCGTAAATTGCTTCTGCAGGACATTCGGGAATGCAAGCCGCACAGTCTATGCACTCATCCGGATCTATTACGAGATATTCTTCGGCTTCCCTAAATGCTTCTACTGGGCAAACATGGACGCAGTCTTGATACTTGCATTGCACGCATGCGCTGGTGACAACGTGTGTCATATGATTACAGATGCCGAGTTAATGGCATATGAATACTTGTATCATTTCCCAATGAGTCCTTCGAAAATACTCTTGGCCACCTCATTTGCAGATTGTCCAGGATAAACCTCCAACTTGAATCGTCCCTTTGCAACCATCGTATCTTTGTCGAGAGAGACTTGCCCCTTCCCCATAGACAGGGCTGCTAAATCTATCCGCAAGTGTAGGAACTTATCCTCGTCTATCCTCGAATCGATTCCTGATTCTAGGATCCTCTCAATAGACTGCCGCTGTAACCTGCCCAGAGAAAGCATTGATTGTTTTGCGGTCATACTTGACGAGATTGTGTACATTGGAGCCCCTAGTGTGGACTTTTCCTTCTGTGTAAATACGCTGACCCCATCGCCACATAACCAGGTCAACGAGTCTTCAATAACGCGAATATCGTCTACAGCACTAGCATGAACTCTCCACTCTCCTCGATGTACACTCATATCGTTGCCTACATGGAAGATGTATTGAATGCCACCCATTCAAGAGACAATTCGTAGCACTCCGTTCAAATACTGGTTGTAGTTCGGTCGGCTCGCAAACGGGGCAGCCCCCGGATAATGGAGATATTTCAATGGCCAAAGGTGCATCGGCTAGGGCAGCAGCTCGAAGGCAGAAAGATAAGTGGAAGGCTAAGAGATGGTACTCCATCAGAGCTCCTAGAAATCCATGGTCTTTCAAGGTCATAGGGGAGACTCTGGCAGAAGAGGAGTCGTTGCTAATAGGGCGCCCCTACGAGATAATGCAGAACGAACTCGACGGGGACTTCACCAAGATGCATGTCAAACTCAAATTTAGGATTTCGGATGTAGTTGGAAACGACGCAATCACTGAGTTCATTGGTCACGACGTGATGAAGGACTTCGTTAGGCGTCAGATCAGGAGGGACAGGGGGAAGATAGACGATACGATAGATGTGGTTACCGATGATGGTTTCTTCGTCCGAATTAAGCCATTCATCGTGACCCGATCCAGTGTAAAGGCCAGTCAGAAGAGTGAGACCCGAAGCGTAGCTAGAGATGTGGTAATGAAGTTCTGTGCGCAGTCTACCTGGATTAAAGTCCAGAAGGCACTTATGGACGGTTCATTGGAGGAGAGCGTATCTACTGCAATCTCCAAGATTCAGCCAGTAAGAGCAATATTCTTCAGGAGAAGTCAGCTTATTCAGGAAGGCGTGGTGGTTGATGATGGCCCGACTCTAGAGGAAATTAAGGCAGAAGAGAAGGCAGCTAAAGAAACTCAAGAATCCATCAACGAACCTCAAGAACCCCCCATCTCAACAGAAAACGAAGATAATGATATGACTTCTGATGCTGAGGTCGGAGATGAAGAATCCCCGAACGTAGAGGAAAACTCAGACGAAGGAAAAACGGATTATGAAGCCATGACTGTCGCAAAACTAAAGGAACTTCTGAAGAAAGAAGGCAAACCTGTCTCCGGCAAGAAGTCAGACCTGATAGCCAGACTCATGGAGTGAGGACATGAACCGCATAGCGGTGCTGTGCGGAACTGGGATGAGTGCTTTCTCCATCTCTCTTTCATCCTTAGAGGAAGCAACTTCTGACCTGATGATCGCTGAATCAGAATGGGGGGATGTTCCCATAAATGTCGTCAGAATGATCAATGGAGAGGTTTTTGTCATCGATAGACACCATTCCCCTACAGAATCGAGAACTCCTCCTCATGCCATTGAGCACAGGGCCAATGTCCATGCAGCATCGAGTTGTATGCCGGATTTGATAGTCAGCGTGAACTCTGTGGGCTCAATGATCGAAACCATGCCCCCTGGCTCAATAGGGATCGGCGGTGGACTACTCGACCTCTCAGTAAAGCCGTGGACTTTCCACGACGAGGATGCGTTCCATTCCGATAGGACCAACCCATTCAATAATCGCTACTCCGAAATTTGCATACAAGCTCTTACCGATAAACAGGGGACCGCTCCATCCGGAGTAGTAGTAGCCCAGTGCGTGGGTCCTCAATTCGAGAGTCCCCACGAGATAGACGCTCTAGAGAGACTGGGTGCCAATGTAGTAGGGATGACTCTTGGGCCCGAGCAAAGGTTGGTATCTGAGACAGGTATTCATCACGTGTCATTACTCTGTTCTTCGAACTGGGCCGCAGGAAGGACCCCCGGGGAGCCAGATGCGGAGATAGATCATGAATCGGTCGATTCAATTGCATCAAATATGCGCGATTTGGTTTCACACTGTATTATTGAACTGTTATCTGCGAACTTATGAAATCACTACCTTGATGGTCCCCCTACACGTAACATAACCATGTCTAGAAGGCTAAGCGTGGATGATTGGTTGAGTGTTGAGCATACGGATGTTCCTGATGGATCATGGATTACCATGATGTCCAGAGTGGCCAATTTCCACCATAAGCATCAGTTCTCTTCAGAAGAGAACCAAGGGCACAATATGGGATTCCGCATCGCATTGACTGTAGAGGAGCTTGGCGAGCTCTCTGCTGCAATCACTAAGGGAAAGCCAGACGAGGAGGTTGCCGAGGAGCTAGCAGACCTCCTAATCCTCCTGCTTGGGCACTCTCTCGCCATGGAAGTTGATCTCGAAGGAGAGTTCCACAAGAAGATGAATAGGGTGATGACTAGGAAGGCACGTAAGGGAAAACTTGGCATCAGGGTTACCGAGTACTCCGATGATTGATTTCCTCAAGTCGAAGTACTCTCGTAATTGAAGAATTCAGCCTGAATTTCAACAACTTCTTCCCTTGAATCAGCGCATGAGTATGCTTCCAGTGGCTCCCTGTTCAAATCTAGGAATTGCTTTCCGAAAGGAAATGGCTCCACAACACTCTCCGCTTGTCCCCATAGCCCTAGAATTGCAAGTGAGGCACCTAGGGCTTCTACGGACGACAGCCTCCCCAACTTGCCCCAAGATACCGGATTCGCAGCTAGCAGTAACGGCAGAATTCTCCCTACCAATCTGGTTCTTCCGTCAATCAAATCTAGGGACTCCTCTATTTGTTTCCAGGAGCAGTCAAGGACTACTATCGAACCCCCCAGAGAAATTAGCCCCAAATCTTCTGGAGCTAGTACTGTAGTAGCACGGGGGTCCAACAAGTACCCCCTTCTAGGAGCGTTATTGGGAGAATCATGGAGGTTTACTAGGCCATTCTGGTGTAGCTTTCTGGAGGTGCACTTCTTCGGATCGTCCTGGTCAAGGTGAATGACATGTAGGGGGACACTCTGCACGATACTATCTCCTAGAACGAGAACCAGATCTAGAAACTCCGAAACGCCGGCCCTTTTTCTTTTTCGGCTTGCTTCTTGTTTTGGGCACTATGTCATTTTTCGCATCAGAAATGGTCATTTGACTTGCTGACTCATTTGCCACCATGGTATGGCTTCTCGGTGTTACTTCCACGAACAGCGAAACTCCCAAAGCCCGCTCGAATTTTTCCAGAGTAGAATCGGTCGGCCTGTTCCCATTTTCAGCCTTCTGGATGACACCTATCTTCACATTCATGATTCTCGCTAACTCTTCCTGCGATATTTCCTTGATTTCCCTGCCATTCCTTATCCTCGAGTGAAAATCTTCTGCAAGTTCCGTTGCATCACTAGACATGATGTCTATGCCTGATACCCCCTTACCGGTTACAATGCTCGATTGTTCAGTATTCAGGATTACTTTAGTGGGCCTTTGCTCAACTATCAGTCCCATCGAATCTATGCATCCAGTGCAGCATTCCAGAACAGATTGGGATACTCTTGCCCTCCTAGTCCCGACTCCTTCCTTTCCGCAGAGTTCGCAAGCACCCATACTGTAGCGAGGCAAGAGGCCATCATGAGGGCTTCGTAGAGGTCATAAGTATCCTCTTTGTGTCAGATTCATGTCTTCAGAGGCCGGTGAGCCCAGTGTGGACGATAATTTGCTAGAAAAAGGAGAGCCAAACGATGCCGCTCTACAACGACTCACTAAGGATTATCGCGATCTATCAGAGAAGGCCCAACAGTTGTTGACTGAGAAAATATTCCTTGAGAACGAGATGACCCAGTTGAAGAAGCGCTCAAACCGACTCGAAGAGGAACTCAGCAATATTCGCACTCCTCCACTAATTGTCGGCTTTATCCAGGATTTAATAGATGAGCAGGCTATTGTTAGGAGCTCGAATGGCACAGTATTCCTAGTCTCAGTTAATCGCCGTCTCGACAGCTCGAAAATAAAACCTGGAACTAGAGTAGCACTTAATCAGGATACACTTTCTGTAGTAGAGATACTCTCTGACTCCTGGGATCCCCTTGTTAGCAACACAGAGATTCTAGACACTCCAAATGTGTCTTATTCCTCAATAGGGGGTTTAACGGAGCAGATTAAGGAACTCAAAGAAGCAATAGAGCTGCCGTTCGAAAACCCCAATGCCTTCTCTGAAATGGGGATTGTTCCTCCTAAGGGAGTCCTATTGACTGGTCCTCCCGGGACCGGCAAGACCATGCTCGCCAAGGCCGTTGCCAACTCTACTAACGCAACTTTCCTAGGATTAGTAGGGGCGGAACTAGCTCAGAAATACATTGGGGAAGGGGGTAGGATGGTTAGAGAATTATTCGAGATGGCAAGGAAAAAGTCACCTTCTATTATTTTCATTGATGAAATCGACTCAATTGGCTCAAAGAGACTCGATGTATCCACATCAGGAGATCGTGAAGTCCAAAGAACATTGATGCAGCTACTGTCAGAGATAGATGGTTTCGATAGTCTGCAAGACGTGAAGGTCATTGCTGCAACAAATCGTCCTGAACTTTTGGATGCTGCTTTGCTTAGGCCCGGAAGGTTTGACAGGATCATAGAGATTCCAATGCCCGACATAGAGGCCAGAGAGGCTATATTCCGCGTTCATTCTGGTGAGATGCCTAAGAACAAGGGAATAGACGCACGTAAACTAGCGTCTATGACCGAAGGATTTAGTGGTGCGGAAATCAAGTCCGCGGTCTTGGAAGCAGGGATTTCAGCCATATCTGATAATAGGAAATCAGTTAACAAAGACGACTTCGTACTCGCAATAAAAAAGGTCCAGGATAACAGGAAGGCCTCCACCGATTCAAACTCTGAGGGAATATACACCTAAGCAAAGGTCTTGATTAAGAAGCCCTACCGAAGTACATGGCTCAACTTGTAGAGTGTGTACCGAATTTCAGTGAGGGCAAGGACCAGCAGATTATCGATCAAATTACGCAACCTATTATCGATCAGTCTGGGGTCCATCTGCTGGATGTAGATATGGGTGCAGATTTCAACAGAACAGTCGTTACGATGGTGGGGGATCCAGAAAAGGTTCTGAAAGCGGTAATCGAGTGCACTATAGTCGCGACCAGTCTAATAGATATGAGCAAGCACAAGGGTGAGCACGCTAGGATGGGGGCTGTGGATGTGGTGCCGTTCATCCCGATTTCCGGCATTACGATGGAACAATGTGTGAATCTCTCAAAGAGATATGCCGAAGCAGTCTCCTATGAGCTGGGCATTCCCATTTACCTCTATGCGGAGGCCGCTACCAATCCAAATAGAGTGAGCCTCCCAAATATTCGAAGAGGTGAATATGAAGGATTCGAAGAAAAAATTTCAGATCCCGACTGGACTCCTGACTTTGGTCCATCCTCATTCAATGCTAGAACTGGAGTAACCGCCACAGGAGCCCGTCAAATCTTGATTGCATACAATGTTAATCTTGACACCGATGATAAGGCCAAAGCGAATACTATTGCTTCGGCCATAAGGACCAGCGGATCACTGGTTAAAGACGAGAAAGGTCAGAAAATCATCGATCAAGACGGTAAGCCGCTTAGGAAACCAGGACTCTTCAATTCACTACAGGCTGCAGGTTGGATGTACGATGAATCTACGGCTCAAGTATCCATGAATCTGCTAGATTTCTCTGTAACCGGACTACACGATGTCACAGAAGCAATCAGGAAAGAGGCCTCCGTTGTCGGACTGAACACAACAGCGGGAGAGTTGGTCGGATTAGTACCGCTAGAAGCAATGCTTTCTGCCGGGAGATTCTATATCGAAGATGATGCTATAATCGATGAAAAGGCTCTCGTACAAAAAGCCATATCTGGTCTGATGCTAGACCAATTAGAAGACTTCGAGCCAGAGTCAAGCATAATCGAGTGGGCGATTCAAGGAGTGGTATGATGAACGAAGGTTACATGGATATTCTAAGGTCGATTGCCAGCTCAGAACCAACACCAGGGGGAGGGTCGGTCGCTGCGCTCTCCTTGGCTCACGCACACTCATTGTCATTGATGGTAGCGAGACTAACATTAGCGAATGACAAATGGGCAGATGGACACGATGCAGCCAAGACCTCGATAGAACTATCAGAAACAGGTCTGGAAGAGTCAATTCTTCTGGCTATTTCAGACTCCGAAGCATTCGAATCGGTTATGTCTGCATACCGCCTACCAAAGGCAACAGAAATAGAGAAAAATCAAAGATCAGAGGAAATAAGAAACGCCACCATTGGCGCCGCTTTGGCACCACTCAACACTGCATCTAGCGCTCAAAAACTACTATCGAATCTGGAAAAACAATGCGCATCGTGCAACCCTAATGCACTTACTGACCTTGCTTCGGCTTCTGAGATGGCCCTATCTGCAACTAAGATTGCTTCATTGAACGTTAGGATTAATTTGGAATACATCCAAGGTGAGGATGTGGCTTTGCTCAATTCAAAGATAGAAAAAACCGTCAAGGCGGCCACAAAATCAGCGAATATCGTGGCACAGACGGTTAATCAAAGGCTGGAGTGGTAATGTCATCTGGAATCTTTGAGAAATATGGAATTCCAGACTCCCTGCCCCCAAAAAGGGAGAGTGACACTTCAGTCCCCCATGCTCCAGTTAGACCTCAGATTCTGAATGAAAAAGAGAGAAGGCTAGCAGTTGAGAATTCACTCAGGTATTTTCCAGAGAAATGGCACGAGGAACTAGCTATCGATTTCCTAGAGGAATTAGACTCTCTTGGCCACATATACATGCATAGATTCAGACCAGAACATGAAATCAGTTCAAGACCTATCCACGAATACAATTCCAAGAGTATGAATGCCGCTGCAATAATGCTGATGATCCAGAATAATCTCGATCCAAAAGTTGCACAATACCCTCACGAACTGATAACATACGGTGGAAACGGGTCCGTATTCCAGAATTGGGCTCAGTACCTAATAACGATGGAATACCTATCCAAAATGGACGAAAGCCAGACATTGGTAATGTATTCTGGGCACCCTCTGGGGTTATTCCCATCATCACCAGAATCTCCGCGAGTAGTTGTGTCAAATGGCATGGTAATACCAAACTATTCCTCACAGCAAGACTACGAGAGAATGAACGCATTAGGAGTTTCCCAGTTTGGGCAGATGACAGCAGGATCATACATGTATATCGGACCACAGGGAATTGTTCACGGTACTACTATCACGATCCTTAACGCTGCTAGGAAATATCTCGGAAAGACATCTGAAAGCGGTCTCGGAGGTGTTCTCTACGTGACCTCAGGATTAGGAGGGATGTCCGGTGCACAGGCCAAGGCTGCAGTCATTGCCGGTGCCGTCTGCATTATTGCTGAGATTGACCCATCCCCCGCTAGAAAGCGACACTCTCAAGGGTGGTTAACAGAGTTGTTCGATGACCTTGATGAACTTTGCAACAGAGCCGAGATAGCCGTGGCCAATTCGGAAGCAATATCGTTAGGTTATTTAGGAAATATTGTCGACTTGCTGGAGTATCTTATATTGAGGGGAATCATTCCCGATTTAGCCAGCGATCAAACAAGTTTGCATAACCCCTGGCTCGGTGGGTATTTCCCGGCAGGCATTTCCTTCGAAGAGGGCCTCTCTCTACTAAGCTCAGATCCCGAACAATTTAGAAAACTAGTTCAATCGTCTCTGAATAGACATGTCAATGCTGTAAACGCTCTATCAGAGATGGGGACCAGGTTCTGGGACTATGGAAACGCTTTCTTACTTGAATCGGGAAGGGCCGACGCTGAGGTATTTTCAGAGGATGGATCGTTCCGCTATCCTTCTTATGTTGAGGACATAATGGGGCCTATGTGCTTCGACTACGGGTTCGGCCCTTTCAGATGGGTCTGCACTTCGGGTAACAAACAGGATCTCATAACGACTGATCGGATAGCCAAGGAGGTACTAGAAGACCTTGCTTCTAGGTGTCCGGAAGAAATTCGAACACAATATTTGGATAACATCAAGTGGATTTCTGAGGCTGAAAATCACGATTTGGTTGTGGGAAGTATGGCAAGAATATTGTACGCAGATGAGGAAGGTCGGAGAAAAATAGCTCTGCGCTTCAATGAGGCAATTTCTGAAGGTTTGATCACGGCACCGATAGTCCTAGGGCGCGATCATCATGACGTAGCCGGTACGGACAGTCCATTCAGAGAGACTGCCAATATCTACGACGGGTCGATGTTTACTGCAGATATGGCAGTACACAACTTCGTTGGGGACTCATTCAGAGGGGCCACATGGGTCAGCTTGCATAACGGAGGAGGCGTCGGTTGGGGTGAGGTAGTCAACGGAGGGTTCGGGATGGTAATCGATGGCTCAGTACTATCAGAGAGAAACATTGCCTCAATGATTTCATGGGATGTGAATAATGGAATTGCACGGAGGTCATGGGCAAGGAATACAGGCGCAACCTTTGCCATTACTAAGGCCATGGAAAAAGATCCCAAACTGGACGTGACCTTGCCAAAATTGGTAGACCCTAACATCCTAGATGACTTGTTTGAAAACACTCGATGACTCTATTTGACAGACCGCTACGCCAGATGTATGGAAACTGTTGTGATTGATGGAGTTAATCTAACTCTTGAGATGGTCAAAGCCGTATCATTGGGGTCCATGCAAGCATCTCTATGTTCTGACTCTAGAAAGAGGATGCAGGCTTCTAGAAAAGCTGTGGAAGACATCCTAGACTCAGGAGAAGTTGTTTATGGAATAAATACGGGATTCGGGGCTCTTTCATCTGTCCGCATAGGTGATGACCAGTTAGAGGAACTACAATCTAACCTAGTGAGAAGCCATGCATGTGGTATTGGCGAGACAATGGAGCCAGAGCATGTTCTAATGATGATGACTATTCGTGCAAACTCTCTAGCAAAGGGAGTATCGGGAATCCGGCCGTCTGTGGTCGACGTGCTTCTTGGGATGGTTAATTCTAGAATAGCACCATCTATACCTAGAATCGGGTCACTAGGAGCTTCAGGAGATTTAGCCCCCCTCTCTCACATGACAATGGGGATGATGGGCGAGGGAGAGTGCTTTGTGGAAGTAGCTGGAAAATGGGTCTCAAAGGATTCCATAACCGCACTACAGGAAGCAGGATTGGAACCAGTTAAACTACAAGCAAAAGAGGGGCTTTCCCTAATTAATGGGACAAGTCAAATGTGCGCATACCTTACACAAACTGTACTCAATATGGAAATTTTATGCCTTACTGCAGATGCATCAATATCATGTTCAGTGGAGGCAATTAGGGGTTCTCACAAACCGTTCGATAGGAGAGTGCACGATTCTAGACCGCAAGTAGGTCAATCAATTTCAGCCGCTAGAATTTCTGGTTTTCTTTCTCAGTCAAACATCGAAATTTCCCATATGAACTGTGAAAGGGTGCAAGATGCCTACTCATTCAGATGTGCCCCTCAAGTCCACGGACCAGTTGTGGATTTGACAAGGGAAACCAGGAGAATTCTTGAGATAGAAATTAATAGCGCTACAGACAACCCCCTTGTCTTCGTGGAGGAAGAAGGAGCATCAATAATCAGCGGGGGTAATTTTCACGGTCAAAACCTGGCTCTAGCCAGTGACTCCATTGCACTGGCTTGCCACGAACTTGCTAGTATTTCTGAAAGAAGGATTAATCAAATCCTTGATCCAAATTGGAGTGGCCAGAAAGCATTCCTAGCTGGTAACGAGGGATTAGAAAGTGGGATGATGATTGTTCAGTACGTGGCCGCGGCAATCATATCGGAGTTACAAATTCTATCCAATCCCGCTACAATAAGCAATGTCCCTGTTAGCATGGGAAAGGAAGATCATGTTTCAATGGGCGCCACGGGGGCTCATAGGTCACTAAAATCATCGATTCTTTTGTCTCAGGTTTTGGCGAACGAATTCATCTGCTCTACCGAGGCCTTGGAGTCCGTACAAGAATCACCCGGCATTGGAGTCAGAAAACTGGTCGATTGGGTTCGTTCTCATGTCGATAGATTGGAGGGTGACAGATCGATGACTAGTGAATGCGAACAACTCTCAGCATCAATTCTAGATGGCGGAATAACTGAAATTTTCGGGTGAGATAATGCAGGAAAAATTGCATATGAATCACCATCCAGGAATCGACCCTCCCCCATTCACAACAAGAGTCTTAGGTAAGGATGAGAAATCGCTTTTTTTGGAGGAATCCTACTGCTATCCTAGAGGGGGTGGACAGCCAGGAGATACGGGGGAAATCACATCAATAAAAGGCATATCATCCAAGATGAATGAGGTAATGCCAGGCGAAATGATCCTGCATCCGGTAGATGATGTGTCGATATTCTCAAAAGGTCAAGAAGTTGTTTGCACAATAAATCGAAATCGAAGGAATGGGCACACGCTAATGCACACAGCACAGCATATTTTCTCTGCTATTTCTGAAGATATCTGGGGGGCTGAAACTGTTGGAAACCAAATTGGGCAAGATAGCTCCAGAGTAGATCTACTATTCGATGATAAAGACGTATTTGACCCCGACATTGTAATCGAGGAAGTAAATTCTGTCCTTAACTCAAAAATTCCAGTAAACATCCATGAATGGGATAGGAAGAAAATAATGTCACACGAGAAAATGAGGCATACAAAGTTCATGCATAGGATACCAGAGTCAATTACACACCTAAGAGTTGTAGAAATCGAAGGAATCGACCTTTGTCCCTGTGCTGGAACACACGCTTCGAACACGTCAATGATTCCTAAGATAAAGTTCCTATCAAAGAAGAACAAAGGTAAGGGGAGATTGAGAATTACTTACCAATTTGATTTGTAACTTTAGTAGTAACGATACTAATGGTGGGCTCGGCAGGAATTGAACCTGCGATCTTCGCCATGTCAAGGCGACGTCATAACCCCTAGACCACGAGCCCGGCTCTCCTTCGAATTGAAACACACACAAGAATGATTCTGAAGGCTCATGAGACAATTTTTGAAATTCTCCCATCGCAACCTGGAATTGAACATCTCCCTGCAACCCTAGTTCTGCCATTACTCATCTTGATCAACTTGGGTCCCGACACTTTGACGTAGCTCTTGCATTTCATGCAGAACCCACTATGCTCCATTGCCATATGCTTTGGTAGCCATTCAAGTATTCAATTTTTGATATAGTATGGGGTATTTTCGTTAAATTGAACTTTTTTCTTAAAATCGTTATACTGAGAGCATATTATTGGATATATGGGAAAATAAAGTTCTGATAATCTATGTTATCGGTATCATAACGTGCGGTATTTTTGCCATATTATGTCATTTACTAGATCATTATCAAAATATGATATTTGTGAATAGTCTAATCATTAACATTAATAACCACTATTAGGATCAATAAGTCTTATTTGAATTAACAATAATCCCATTTTTGATTGTATTTCTCACTGGTGAAGACCCTGGCGTCTGGCACCACGAGTCTGCAGAAGATGACCATAGGACATTCATGTCTGCAATACTTCCTTCGGATAAAACTCCTCTCGGCTCCTCTCCATCGAACATTGTCGTTGCGGGGTTTCTGGTAGCTGCAACTAAACTTGCTATGGGGTCAACTCCTAATCTGTGGGCAACAATACTTCCAATAAATGGCAGTGATGTTATCGGACAATTTGGGTTAAAATCAGTAGCTATGGAAAAAGGCCAGTCTTCCCTTATGCACTTATTCATGGGCAACTCCAGCCTCTTTCCTAGGACGTATGGGGTGCCAGGAAGAAATGTTTGTACTGTTCCTGATTCCGCAGCGCTGACTCTGGAATCATCGTTGGAGCAAGCAACGTGATCAGCACTGACCGAACCAAGATCAGCAGCCAGAGCAAGACCCCCACCATCTACGAACTCATCAACATGCAATCTTGACTTCATTCCATAATCCTTCGAAGCTTTGACTAAATCTTCTGTTTGCTCGTTAGTGAACCAGCCTTCTTCACAGAATACATCAACCCATTTTGCCAGAGAGAGCTCTGAAATTACTGGTAGTTGTTCTGAAATTAGGTGCTCTACATATTCGCCTCTTCCCATTTCGGGTGGGAAATCATGAGCTCCCAGCCAAGTTGCCCTTATGTCTAAGCTTGTGGAACGATCTATTTCAGATATTGACTCTAACAATTTGATTTCCGAATCCAAGTCCAATCCATAACCACTCTTCGCCTCCAGAGTTGTTGTACCATTACGCATAAATTCCTGCGCACGAGATATTCCACTGGTTACCAGGTGTCGTTTTGGTGTGCTTCTGGTATGCCTCACTGTCTTCATTATCCCCCCACCAGATTGAGCGATTTCCTGGTAAGTCTTGCCTCTCAATCTCATGGCAAGCTCGTTTGTTCTGTCTCCTGACCATGGAAGATGCGTGTGACTGTCAACAAAACCAGGCACTACAGACATCTCTCCGATATCAATCACTTCCACCTCTCCACTGGTGCTTTCTGATGGGTACCATGGTGCAAACTCTGACAAAACCTCCTCGGAAGGTGCTATTTTCTCAATAATTCCTCCCCTGATCATTATAGCCATACCTGCAGGATGAACGAGCGACTCTCGGTCCAGTAGCCTCTCGCCCGAAAGAGGATCCTCATCGTCTCCAGTAGAGAGGTGAGCTATCTCTCCGCAGTTGTGTAAGATAGTCCTCATGGTGCTCCCAAATTCCGATAGTTGAAAGAACTCCCGCTCATCCGGGATACGTGGAAGGGGTTATTTTAGGAATAGAAAGTACGGCCCATACCTTTTCTTTTGGTAGAGTGAGTACCTCCGGAGAACTATTCCCTTCATTTTCTTCCCTTTATCGGCCAGAGGAGGGCGGGATTCACCCAAGAGAAGCAGCTGATCATCATTCTGAGACGACATCCAACTTGCTAGGGAGGCTATCAAGCTCTGACGACTTTTCTTGGGATTCAATTGTTGCAGTAGCCTTCAGCCAAGGTCCAGGTTTAGGGCCATGTCTTCGTGTCGGTGCATCTGTGGCTAGAACTCTATCTACGAGACTTTCTGTACCACTCTTAGGGGTTAACCATTGCGTTGCTCACATAGAGGTAGGTAGGAACCAGTCTGGTTGCAAAGACCCCGTTTTACTCTATGTCAGTGGCGGGAATACACAAGTTATCGCTAGAGCGAATGGAAGGTACAGAGTCCTAGGGGAAACACTTGATATCGGAATAGGGAATATGTTGGACAAATTCGCAAGAACACAGGGCATCCCTTTCCCGGGCGGGCCAGAAATTGAAAAATTATCCAATGAATTTTATGAAAATGGTAATGCCTGTCTCGATGATGTATTATTGCCATACGGGGTTCACGGTATGGATCTGGCATTTTCCGGAATGCTTACATCAGCGATACAGAGAGTTGCTGAGGGAAAATCTTTGGGAGAAGTTTGCTGGTCTCTCCAGGAACATTCATTCGCGACCTGCGTGGAAGTAGCTGAGAGAGCATTAGCACATACGGGTAAGCATGAGCTTTTGCTAGGTGGCGGAGTTGCCTGTAATGAGAGACTCAGAAAAATGAGTAAAATAATGTGCGAAGACAGGGGTGCAGAATGTTTCTGGCCGGACAAGCAATATTGTATCGATAATGGGACAATGATAGCCGAGCTAGGTCGTAGAATGCTAGAATGTGGCATAGAAACAGAACTAATGGATAGTGGCATTGATCCATCCCTGAGAACCGACAACACAGCGGTAGTTTGGTCCTGAGAATCGCGAAATCTTATGAGAGTCCTTATGGCCGGTAGAATGAGGGTTGATTAGACAGTGCAGAGAAGAAGGAGAAAGAAGGCAGCACCGAAGAACATCTTTGGAGCAACTTCACAACCTTCTTCTAAACCAAAATCTGGCAGTATTTCTAAACCAAAACCGGCTAAACCCAGGTCTCCCAGAGCTGCCCCCCCATCTGCACCCGGTTCTAAGCCTAAAGCCCCGCCCAAACCAAAACCTTCTGACATTAAGGAAATTGAGCAGGACCAACTAAATAATTCCGCAGTGATAGAAGAGCAATCTACCGATTCTAAAAAACTTGAGACAGAGGAAAAAACACTGGAGAGTCAGATTCTAGGTGTGAAAAAGGTTGAAGAGATATCTCCGGAGCCAAAATCAACTAGCTCGAGAAAGAAGTCAACTGAAGTTAAAACCAAAGCCGAACCAACGACCGAGGAATCTGGTAAAAGTCTGAAGGCTAGGCAGATCATACAAGATAGTTTACTACGGGCATCAATTGCAGCCCAGAAAGAAAAAATTAGCCCCGTTTCAAAGAAACCTCCCTCCGAAACCAAAACCGAGCCTAAGAAACCCCAGAGAAAATTCCGAAGCAAGACGTCATCATATCAACCGGCCAATCGTGCTCGAAGACTAGATAGAAGCAGACACATGGAGTACAAGTATGAGATGCGGGGACTCCTCGTGGAAATTGGCGTCTCAGAGGAGTTTCATTCAAATCTCTTAGCAACAATATGGGCTAGAGGTGAGAGGCAGACCACTAAGGAAGCCAAGGACTTCATTCAAGAGAAGTTAGATGAAGGCATCATTGATGATGCCCAAATGAAATCCCTAGAGAATGTTGTTGACGGTTACACAATCAGACGGTAGCCTGAGAATGGTTCTTGGGATGCCACCACTTGGCAGAAACATGACAACAATCGACGCTTCTGATTATAGCCACAATCTTGGCTCTTCAGGAGTCCCCCCGTATAGGAGGGGTATACATCCCGGAATGTATTCCGATAGACTTTGGACAATGAGGCAGTATGCCGGTTTTTCATCTCCCAGTGAAACTAATTCCCGATTTAGAAGACTCCTTGAAAATGGACAAACCGGACTATCGGTAGCCTTTGATTTACCTACACAGTTGGGCTTGGACTCAGATGACCCGCTTTCCATCGGCGAGGTCGGCAAGGTAGGCGTCGCAATAGACTCCATTCATGACATGAGGAAGCTATTCGAAGACATAGATATGTCATCCATATCAACATCCATGACGATCAATGCTCCAGCAACTACGTTGCTTGCCCTATACGTTTCAGTCGCCGAAGAGAAGGGAATCCAGAGCTCCGAGCTGTCGGGAACTGTTCAGAACGATATTCTGAAAGAATACATTTCTAGAGGCTTGTACATTTTCCCCCCTGAGCCATCCATACGTCTGACTACGGATTTAATTTCATGGTGCGCCTCAAATGCTCCCCGGTGGAATACGATTTCAATCAGCGGATATCATATGAGGGAGGCCGGATGTACGGCCGTTCAAGAGATCTCTATGACATTATCGAACGCTATTTACTATGTCAGAGAGGCAATCGACAAAGGGATGGATGTAGACGATTTCGCACCGAGGATCTCATTCTTCTTTGCGTGCCATAACAACTTCCTGGAGGAGATAAGCAAGTTTAGGGCCGCTAGACAACTATGGTACGAGATGGTCGAAAAGGAATTCTCACCATCCAATCCAAAGTCAACCCAACTCAGATTTCATACTCAAACATCAGGAGTGACCCTAACAGCCCAACAGCCTATGAACAACGCAATTAGAGTATCATATCAGGCACTAGCATCTGTCTTTGGAGGGACTCAATCCCTGCATACTAACAGCTTTGATGAGGCACTTGGTTTACCTACCGAAGAATCTGCTAAAATCGCTCTGCGCACACAACAAATAGTCGCCGAAGAGACTGGTGTCAGCGAACATGTAGACCCTCTTGGAGGCTCTATTGTAATTGAAACAATGACCGATTCTCTGATAGAAGAATCGCGAAATATGATTAATGAAATAGAGGCCTTAGGAGGTGCAATGGAATGCGTAAAATCCGGCTACCAACAGAGGGCCATTCATGAAAGCGCTTGGTCCCATTTACAGAGCGTAGAGAATGGTGACGAACTAGTCGTAGGCGTCAATTCACATGTCGATGAAAGTGATCCAGATTTCGAGGGAATGGTTCTCGACTCAGAAGCAGAACACAGAAAAGCATCAGAATTGACAGAGATGAAGAGAAATCGGGACCAACCTCGAGTTGATGATTCTCTTCAGAAAATTAGAGATTGTTGTATAAATGGATCAAACCTCATGGATCCAATAATCACTGCAGTGAAGGTAGAAGCTACAGTTGGAGAGATTAACTCAGTACTGAAGGAAGAGTTTGGAACATGGGTTTCGCCGAGTGGTGTTTGAATGGCGGACGGAACCATTGACCATATCGGAATTGCAACACCCTCACTCGATGTGTCACAACGACTCTGGGCTACTCTGGGGTTCTCAAGGGGGGATGACCACATAAATACGGAGCAAGGCGTGAGAATAAGGTTCATGCATGGAAAAACAAACACAAGAATCGAGTTATTGGAACCATTAGGGGAAGACACTCCCGTGGGGAAGTTCATTTCCAAGAATGGCCCTGGAATACAGCAAATTGCAGTTAGAGTAGATGATATAGAAAAAACAATTTCCAATCTGCTCAGTGATGGAGTGAAAATGGTGTCCGAAATACCAACGCTTGGCGCAGATGGCCATAGAATTGCATTTGTCCATCCTTCTTCGGCAGGAGGGGTTTTGATAGAACTCGTCGAATCGAACACGTGAGAATCATCAAAAAGTAACTCTTTTTCGGAATGTTATGATTAGTACCTTAGACAGAATAAAATCTCTAGACAATTCCTCATTAGGGACGATAGAGGAACAGAGAGATTTTGTCAGAGACACGCTTGAAGTTCTTAGGGCAACTAGCGAAATAACAAATGACGCATTCTTAGATGCAGGTACCATTCAAGGAGGGCTATCACTTCTTTTGAACCTAATCTCACAAGGAATTTCTGAAGATGAGGCATCCTCTCAGTTAGAGGGCCTCAAGTCTAGAGCTCGCCTACTCGAAGAGAAGTACCCAGGTTTGGATCAGAAGGTCGAGACTCTGAGGAAGTAATACTAGAGTAATACTCAAGTAATATTATATCTATTTCTATTTCCGCAAGGGTATGCCCAAGATCAGTCTAGATATGCCCAGTGAGATTGTTGCTGATCTGAAGAATCATGTCGGAGACTCAAAGAAATTTGTCAGTTTGGCGGACGCAATTAGGACTGCATGTAGGAAGATGCTAGATCAGTTGGACGAAATCGACGCAAGACACGGGAGGTGAATAAGTGACATTACCAGGTAAAGAAGATGCGATTGAAGCAATAGATACTATTGTTCGCTACATAGAACAGTGCGGATCAGATCTCAGGGAAGGACTTGAGAAGACCCCCGAAAGAGTGATTCAGTCATATGAAGAGATATTTAGTGGATACTCAGAAGATGCCAGTGAAATTTTGGACTCTACATTCAATGCTGAAGGTTACGATGGAATAGTCCTGCTAAGGGATATGGAGTTTCACAGTACCTGTGAACATCATCTCCAACCATTTTCCGGAAAGGGACATATCGCTTACATTCCAGTAGATAGGATAGTGGGTATTAGCAAACTTGCTAGACTTCTCGATATGCATTCTAAGAGACTTCAGAATCAAGAGCGAATTACACAATCTGTAGCGAATGACATTGTTGAGAATCTCGGCCCTCTTGGGTGCGCCGTAATTCTGGAAGCCCAACATGGTTGTATGAAGTGCAGAGGGGTCAGAAAGCAGAATTCAATCATGACTACGAGTGCCATGAGAGGAGTATTCTTCGATAAACAGGAAGCTAGAACAGAGGTATTACAGCTTATCAGAAATGGTAATTTGCAAGGGTGATTATCTGCAAACATACCCAATTGTTGAGATTTTTCACTCTGTTCAGGGGGAGGGTTTCCATACAGGGATTCCGCATGTATTCATTAGATTCGGAAATTGCAATCTTAGATGTGAGTGGTGCGATACCGACTTCATGACCTTCGAAGATATGGAGCTAAATTCGATTGTAGAAGAGGTACTTAGCTACGACTGTGACAGGGTGATATTCACCGGTGGAGAGCCTGCGATGCAGGATCTTTCCATCATCGGTGAGAGGCTAAAAGAACACGGGATAGAACTCTCAATCGAGACTAACGGAACCATTCCAGTGGACCCAATAGTCGACTGGATATGCGTCAGTCCCAAGGATCAGATATATCCGAATGTTTCAATAAAACAGAGAACTGGCGATGAGTTAAAAATAGTGTATTGCGGTCAAGACTTGGCTCTGTATGATGAGTTGAAGAATGGCTTCACCCATCTCTATATACAGCCTTGTTATGTCGAGGATGAATCGGTTGAGGAAAACGGAAAGAGCTTCCAGATAGTAGAGAGGCTTGTCAAGGATAGTCCTGGCTGGCGATTAAGCCTCCAGACACATAAGTGGATGGGAGTCCTATGAATAGGTCAGTAATGTCCCTTTCTGGGGGTATGGACAGTACCGCCCTCCTGTTGAAAATGATTGCAGAAGGCGACAACATCACTTGCATATCCTTTAACTATGGCCAAAAGCACGTCGTAGAGATTGATCGGGCTAGGGCCAACATAAGCTATCTGGGAGAAAATGGCCATAATGTAGAGCACTTTGTAGTAGATCTTAGATCTGCCATGCAGTCTCTTAATTCAGCTCTCACTAGCGATGACGCAGATGTTCCAGAGGGGCATTATGAATCCGAGCAGATGAAGCAGACGGTAGTGCCCAATAGGAATGCTATATTTTCGTCGATAATATACGCTCGAGCTCTAAGTACTGCAAAATCCGAAAAATGCCAGGTTAGGATTGCCTTGGGTGTGCATAGTGGCGATCACGAAATCTACCCCGATTGTAGGCCTGAGTTCTATGAGTCACTAGAGAGGAGTTTCTCTCTGGGAAACTGGGACAGTGAAAAGGTCTCTTTTTATCTCCCATACATCTCTTATGACAAGACAACTATCCTTCAGGACGCTTTGAATTCCTGCAAATCACTTGGGTTAGATTTCGACATGGTTTTTTCCAATACTAATACATCCTACAATCCAGACTCAAGTGGCAGGAGCTCTGGCAGATCCGGTGCTGATGTCGAAAGGATACTAGCTTTCCACTCCATAGGGAGAGTTGATCCTCTCCAGTATGTGTACGATTGGGACACGGTTTTGAACTATGCAATGGAGCGAGAGCGGCAAGAGGGGCGTAAAGATGAGTGACGACCTACCTAGGTTCGACCCTGAGAGGGATACTGAATGGAGAGAAAGGCTTACTGAAATGCAATATCACATTACTAGGGAGGCAGGAACAGAGCCACCTAATTCAGGAATCCACTACATGGAGGACAGAAAGGGAGATTATCTGTGCATTTGCTGCGGTCATTTACTTTTTACTTCACAGATGAAGTTCGACTCTAGGTGTGGTTGGCCAGCATTTCACACAGAGCATGATAATGCAGGAATTAGGAGGATTCGAGACACATCATACGGAATGTTGAGGATAGAGGTAAGGTGTGGTTCATGCGATGCCCATCTCGGTCATGTTTTCGATGACGGCCCTATCGAATTCGGTGGTAAGCGATACTGCATAAACTCGGCAAGTATGGACTTCGAAATGGAGGTAGATGATGCCGAATAGAATACGCAGATGGGTTGAGACAGATACTGGCCACAGAGTACCCAATCATAGTAGTAAGTGTAGACATATGCATGGTCACAGGTATAGGTGGGAAGCAGAATTAGAGGGAGATGTCGTTACTGAGAGTGGAGTCTCAGAAGAGGGAATGCTGATTGACTTCTCGCAGGTTTCTGAGATTCTTAATACGCATATTCACGATGTAGTGGATCACGCCTTCATGGTGTTCGAGGATGACGCAGTAGCTCTAGAGGCTCTCAGGAAGATGGAAACCGGCCATCGAACTGTTATACTTCCTTTCATACCTACCGCGGAGAATCTTGCTAAGTGGGCATTTGAACAGGTAGAACCGCATATCTCAACATCTTATGGGAACTCACTAGTCCTAAGAGCATTCCATGTCAGGGAGACTCCTAAATCGTGGGCAAGCTGGTTCGATGAATAGTATCCCACATTGGATTAACTCTGCTCAAACAAGTCAGCGGCCTTTGTTATGATGCCTAGTATCCTGTGTACCTCATCATCCTTAGGAAGACCTCTGAATAATACTCTGAGAAGAGTTTCTTCTATTCCCTTCCTCTTGTGTTCCTTAGTTGGCATTGATTCGACCAGCCTCTTAGCCTCAGATCTCAGTTTATCTCTCAATTTCGGATTTAGTAGCCTACCTCCTGTTCCCGATGTTTGGGCTGTTTCAGAGTTTACGAACCAAGAAAAGCAGATTATGGAAACCGCGTGGCTTAGGTTGAGTATGGGGTAACCCTCCCAGGTTGGTATAGTTACGAGAAGATCACACATTGACAACTGCTCATTCAATAGTCCCTTTCCTTCTGGTCCGAATACTATTGCTACCCTCCCCTCATGCTCAGAAAGCCTCTTCGGGAGCTCATCAGGAAGAAGGAAATGCCTCCTCACCGTCTTTTCGCCCTCTTCTCTCTTCCCTGAAGTCCCTACCACCAATGAGCAGTCAGAAACGCTCTCCTCAATAGTGTCCACGATTTTTGCACTATCAAGGACTTGTTGTGCATTCTTCGCCCTTCTTCTTGCTTCCTCAGACCAATCTCCGGATCTACCAACAACTCTGAGATCATATATCCCAAAATTTAGCATCGAACGTGCTACTGCACCAATATTCCCATCATGTTCCGGCCTTACAAGAACTACACATACGTTTTCAGAGAAAGTAGGTGTATTCTGTGTCCTCCTGTCTCCCATGATTCTTCGAATGGGCAACTGGTGATGAGTGATGCGCTAGTCAACTCTGCGTTGCTTGTATCGAGTGATATAGCCCGCAATCCAGTTCCTCATCCTTTTGTTTCCTACATCAGAAAACTCAGAAACTAGATGCTTGTTCGTATCGAAATCATCTGTGAATTGATCAGGATACATCTCTACAAGCCTCAGAGCTCTACTTTTGATAAATGACGGCCTAATATTCCCCATTTCAATCCTCCAACAATTTAACTTCTAATGGAAAGCCCTCTTCTCGAGTACATACTACTCTGATTTTTCTAGGCGGATTCTGCATTCCCCTAGCCCAAATAGCATGATTAACAGACTCATCTATCCAGATTTCTTCGTCGTCTCCTCTTTTCATGTGTCTAGATACGTGGATCTTTACTTCGGCCATAGCTCTCTTCGCCCTGCTTGTACGTGGAACCTTCCACGCCGCTCTGAGTGGGATCGTGATTTCTTTCACCTCTGCCATCTGGTCACCTCTGTAGTTTGGATCTTCTCCACATATGTCTCTTGGGATGAGAATTAGTCTTCCTATTTGTCCTCATCACAACCCAAACCGGGACACGCTTATTCTGTTTAGTTACTTTATTCAAGCGCTTCTTCTTTGCGAATGGTTTGTTCCTTGCCATGGTATCGCCTCAATACTTTTCCAAGCCAGGGTATCTTTCTTCTGCTTTTGATCTAACCGAATGTGCTACCTCATCAAGAAGAGCATGCCCCACGGAACTTACGATTTTTCCCCTGTTAACATTACCAGCTGTATTCAGTGATTCTTCCAACAAACCCGAATCAGAAAGTTGCTGTAGAATCTTTCGGGCAACGTTCCTTGAACCGGCTACAGCCTTATTTTTCTTGACACCCCTATCCTTAGATCCTCCGAACTCTTGTGAAATTCTATTGGTTCCTATTGGGCCCTTTATTGCTACCTTCCTAAGTACAGATGCCGCTCTGGTGTGCCACCAGTCTTCCTGAACGGGTGGCCTTTCTCTATGAGTCCCAGTCTTAACCTGAGATGCCCATTCTGGTGCAGAGACCTTGTCATAAGACTTCAACTTCTCAGAAAGACTTGCAATTAGCAGGTCTGCTGGAACGTCGTAGTAAGTCGTCATACCCTCACCGTGCGTCCGCCCGTCCAACAGACCGTATTTAACCGTGATGACACGGTTTTGCTGATTCTCATTGGTTATTTTCTGACAACAAGCATTGAATAATTGGAACCATTTGGAAAATTTGTGAAGAAATCATTGTCAAAGAATCCGAACATGCTTCGTACGATGATTGGAACGGGAATGACGTTAATCGTGCTACTTTCCTACGCAGTATACTCTAACACGGTCGATTCTGAATATTATGAGTACAATACCACAAACGAGCATAAGACTATGGAACTCACTCAAGAATCTGATGGGCTGGCCCAGTGGTACTATACTACGACAGATGCCATAACCTGGGTAAATTTCACGGTGTATGACGCACCCTCAGATTCAACGCTAATAGTAGAAGCAGAGGGAACAAATTGGTCCCATTCGCCAAATTTAGGACTAACAGATCAGAGCTATGTTTGCAATGAACCAAACTCTGACTATTCCGACTTCTTAGATACTTGCGAATATAGTAGAACGCATACAATGGATCTGGTCAATGGTAGTGGAACTCTAAGGGGTAGAGTTTCTCTAGAATTGCCAATCAAGGGCACAGGATACCTGGAGAGCGAGAATATCGATACTGCTCAGAAAGATGCAGCCTCTATAATTTCTGATGCGCGGAAAACTATAACGTGGAAAATTAAGGTTGTTAGCGATGGAGAAACTAATCCCAGTGCGGGAATGCTGGTAGAATCCGAGTATTCCTCGCACGAACTAGTTTCTTTGTCGAAATTTAAACTCGATCCTCTCCAAGAGACTGTATACAGCTTCTCTGCTCTAGTTGGGTGTTTCTTCCTTGTTCTTGTAGTACCACTGATGATTTACTTCTCTGCGAGATACAGGGAGAATCTAAACGAGGGAAAAAGAGCATCTATCGATGATTAGTGCCCGTCAACATTAGGTCCGATATGCCAATCAAAATCATCTTTCTTTGTAGTCAGGGTTACTAGTCCCAATTCTACCAACTGCGCGATGGAATTGCTAACCCTTTCCGCTGCCGGAGATATCATTTCATCAAATTTGGAATCCATTTCCTCTATGATTTTACGAACATTTCGAGACCCATCCATCAATAACCAGAGGGTGCTATTCATCTTATCCATTGGACGCCTTACAAATGTTGGAGCACCCATAATTCTAGTAATTTTCTCTTCAATCTTACCGAGGTTCTTATCTAAAATAATTTCAATACATCCGTTTTTCAAGACAATCCACTCGACTTCACATCTTACTGGAAAAACATCCAAAAAATCATCATCCTGAAATATTGATTAGCATGAATATAGCGAAAGAAATGCCTACAAAAACTGAAATTCTTAATGCAGCCAGGTTTTCAATTATATGCCTCGACCACCAAGACGACACTCCTGCAATTGACATCATAAGTAACGAAAATACAATCTCGGGGGTGAGCGATTCACCAGACACTACTACCTCCTCAATTTAGTAGTATTTTCTATCAGTGATGATGAAATTGAGAGAACCCGATCGTTGATATCAGCGCTTTGAAGATTTCCATCTTCGTCAAAAGCGCTCTTGATGTGTGGTACAGCCACCTGCTCTGGAATCACCCAGCCATGTATCCATCTGGCTGCTATTCTCATGTGGTTTAGGGTGTTATTGCTAGTTTGACCTCCTAGAGTACAAACCAATGCGAATACCTTGCCAGACGTATGCTTCGAATATAACCAATCGAGGCTATTCTTCATCACGCCACTCATGGTTCCATGATATTCAGGACTCGATAGGACAAATGCATCAGCAGAGATTGCCATTTCTTGGAAGTCTTTGACGTTTGAATCATCCCACGAACCTT
>CERX01064720.1_pt1 | contig 28802 bp, 25 predicted proteins | sample 350251 | NCBI WGS metagenome assembly CERX01 (sample SAMEA2621044, study PRJEB7988) | marine metagenome | biome: marine biome (ENVO:00000447); feature: deep chlorophyll maximum layer (ENVO:xxxxxxxx); material: "saline water (ENVO:00002010), including plankton (ENVO:xxxxxxxx)" | depth 50 m
CGCGAGTTCGAGTCTCGTTTCCCGCTCCAGATGTAACAAAGAAACCGTCCATGAGGCGGTTTTTTTTGCCCGGAAATCGGGCGCAAAAGGAATAGCTCAGTTGGTAGGGCGCGACCTTGACGAGGTCGGGGCGGGGCGCGGAGCCTCGCGAGTTCGAGTCTCGTTTCCCGCTCCAGTCGTAACAAAGAAACCGTCCATGAGGCGGTTTTTTTGTGCCCGAATTTTGGGCGAATTGGCTCAACTTTCTCGTGGCTCCGAAACCGCAGCAATGGCGGCTTCGGAGTTTTTCATGTCAACGCCAGTGGTTAAGGCTTTGCGCGGTTACCCCTGAGTCAGTTTGCTCCCAGCCCCTCAAGCAATGCCTGATGAAACTGCTCGGGCGCCTCTACCTGTGGCGAGTGACCCAACTCGGGGAACTCGACCAGGGTCGCGTTGGGGATGGTCTCGGCGGTCTCGCGGCCTAGTTCCGGGTAGTTGCCAAGTCGCTGGGCAACGGCCTCGGGGGCGCGGTTGGCGCCGGGGGCGGTGCGATCTTTGCCGCCGATCAGTAGCAGTGTGGGGGCTTGGATGTTCCCGAACTCGTGCACTACCGGCTGGGTGAACAGCATCTCTGCGGTCTGCGCCTGGTTCCAGGCGACGATTTCCTTGCCGGGGCCGGCGTACATGCCGTAGCTCATGTCCACCCAGCGGTCATACTCGGGTTTCCACTCGCCGTTGTAGTAAAACTTCAACTGGTAGTTCTTGATGCCTTCGCGGGTGGTCTTGAGCTGGCCCTGGTATAGCTGATCGATGGTGGCGTAGGGCACGCCTTCAGCCTGCCAGTCTTCCAGGCCGATAGGGTTGACCAGGACCAGTTGCTCCACGTGTTCGGGATGGCTGAGCGCATAGCGTGCGGCCAGCATACCGCCCATTGAATGGCCGATGACGGTGGCTTTGTCGATGTTTAATGAGGTGAGCAGAGCGTTTGTATTGCTCGCCAGCTGGCCAAAGCTGAACTGGTAGCCGCTTGGCTTGCTTGAGCTGCAAAAACCAACCTGATCGGGGGCGATAACGCGGTAGCCTTGATCGCTCAGCACCTTGATGGTGGCTTCCCAGGTGGCGCCACAGAAATTTTTGCCGTGCAGCAGTACGGCTGTTTTGCCGTTGGCTTGTTGGCTGGGTGGTACGTCCAGGTAGCCCATTTCGAGCGCTTGCTGCTGCGAGCTGAAGCTGAAGGTTTGCAGTGGGTAGGGGTAGTCGAAGCCTTCGAGTCGCGGGCCGTATTCGGCCTGGGCGGTGCAGGCGGCCAGCAGTGTGGCGGTGGCAAGGGTCTTTTTCACGGACAGCTCCTTTCTCGTGGGGATGTCCGACTATAGCAAGCAGGGTTTGAGTCGTTGGCGGCAGTCCTTTGCCGGATGTGACGGAGCGGTTTACTCCGGTCAGTTGGCCTGCAATAGCTGCCTGGCTTGAACCCAGTCGAATGTCTCACCGCGCGCTTCGGCTTCGGCGCGGTGTTCGTCCAGCAGCTGGAACTGGGCAATTTCTTCGTCGGGCATAAAGTGCAGGCAGTCGCCACCGAAGTACCACAGCAGATCGCGCGGAATCAGGTGGGCGATTTGCGGGTAGCGGGCGATGATTTGGCAGAGGATGTCTTGGCCCTGATAGAGGCTATCGTGATGACCTTGTTGCAGCTGGGTCAGCAGCTCGGAAAAGCGCTCCATAAAGAGCTCGTTGCTTTCCTCGGGGACCTGATCGAGCAGGGCGGTTTGCGCCTTGATGGTATCAAACAGGCTCTGTAGCAGGGCGAGGTGGTATTCGTGGTAGCTGGGCGGGGTAGACATGGATGCTCCTGATAGGCCGGGCGTGTAGCGAGTGCCGAAACCCGGCGAGTCTATCAGGTTGAGCGCGTCAGGCCAGCCATCTCTGGCTGGCCTGACGTTTGCTCAGGCGTCGTCGGCCTTGGCTTTGGCCTTGGTGCGACGGGGTTTGGCGGGCGTCATCTCTTCTTTGGAAAAGTCATCCACCTTGATCACCGCACTGCGGGCCTGGCGTGCATTGCGCACCTGCTCGGCCTCGGCGGCGGTAATTAGATCGCTCTCAACCGCGGCGGCAAGCGGGTCTGCACCCTCTGGCTTGAGTTCACCACTGCGCAGGGCTTTTTGCAGACGCGCTTCAATCGGTGCGCTTTGCAGTATGGCTTCCAGCGTGGTGTTAAGCAGGCCGGTGACGTCCTGCGGGTCGTCGCTCTGGTAGCAACCGGCGATCAGCCGATCCCGAGCTGCGCCCGGGCGCATCAGGATGCGAGCAATCTCGGTTTCCAGCTCATCACTCGGCGGCGTCAGGCGACGGCCCAGCGGGAAGACAGCAACACGCAGCAGGCAACCCATGCTCGGATTCGGAAAGTTGAGCAGGATTTCATGCAGGCTGTTTTCGATGCGATAGAGCAGGTCTTCCAGGCCCCACTGAACGAAGGGCAGGTCCTCTTCCGGGCGACCCTGGTCATCAAAGTGCTTGAGCGTGGCGCTGGCCAGATAAAGGTTGCTCATTACATCGCCAAGCCGTGCCGACAGGCGCTCGCGGCGTTTCAGTTCGCCGCCCAACATCAGCATGGTGCAGTCGGTCAGGGTGGCGAAGGCGGCCGCCAGACGCGACAGCTGCTGATAGTAGCGGCGTGTCTGCGGGTAGTCCGGCACATTGGCCAAGCGGCCACCGGTCAGGCCTAGCAGCAGGCTGCCAGCGGCATTGCTCAGTGAGAAGCCGACATGCTCGAACAGCAGACGGTCAAATTGCTTGAGCGATTCGTTTTCGTCATCCAGCGCTGCCGCCTGCATCTCGCGCAGCACATACGGATGGCAGCGAATGGCTCCCTGACCAAAGATCATCATGTTGCGGGTGAGGATGTTGGCGCCTTCCACTGTGATGGAGATCGGCACCGACTGGTAGGCGCGGCCGAGATAGTTGCTGGGCCCCATGCAGATGCCTTTGCCACCGTGTACGTCCATGGCGTCGTTGACGCACTGGCGCATGCGCTCGGTCAGGTGGTACTTCACCACCGCAGACAGCACGGATGGCTTCTCTCCCAGGTCAACGGCACCTGCGGTCATGGTGCGCGCGGCGTCCATGACATAGGTATTGCCGCCGATGCGTGCGAGCGCTTCCTGAATGCCCTCAAACTCGCCAATCGGCAGGTTGAACTGCTCGCGGATGCGGGCGTAGGCGCCGGTGGTCATGCTGGCCATCTTGGCTGCGCCGATGCTGCCGGCAGGCAGGGAGATGGAGCGGCCAACCGAGAGGCAGTTCATCAGCATGATCCAGCCCTGACCGATGCGCTCCTGGCCGCCGATCAGGTAGCTCATGGGGATGAACACATCCTTGCCGGAATTGGGGCCGTTCATGAAGGCAGCGTTGAGCGGGAAGTGGCGACGGCCAATCTCGACGCCCTCGGTGTCAGTCGGAATCAGCGCCAGAGTAATGCCCAGCGACTCTTCATCGCCCAGTAGGTGGTCCGGGTCATAGGCCTTGAAGGCCAGGCCGAGCACAGTGGCAACCGGGCCAAGGGTGATATAGCGCTTCTCCCAGGTAACGCGCAGGCCCAACACTTCTTCGCCATTGAACTGCCCTTTGCAAACGATGCCCTTGTCGGGCATGGCGCCGGCGTCAGAGCCGGCATCCGGCGCAGTCAGGGCAAAGCAGGGGACGTCTTCGCCACGCGCCAGGCGCGGCAGATAGTGTTGCTTCTGCTCATCGGTACCGTAGTGCATCAGCAGCTCAGCCGGGCCGAGGGAGTTGGGGACCATCACGGTGGTGCCAAGATCGCCGCTACGGCTGGCCAGTTTCATGGCTACTTGGGAGTGGGCATAGGCAGAGAAGCCCTTTCCGCCAAACTCCTTGGGAATGATCAGGCCGAAGAAACCGTTGTCGCGGATGAACTGCCAAACGTTCGGCGGTAAGTCCTGCAGGTGGGTGGTCAGCTCCCACTCGTTGGTCATGCGGCAGAGCTCTTCCACCGGGCCGTCAAGGAAGGCCTGCTCCTCTTCGCTCAGGTGTGGCGTTGGGAAACTATGCAGCTTGTCCCAGTCCGGGCGGCCGCTGAACAGTTCGCCATCCCACCAAACGGTGCCTGCATCAAGCGCCTGCTGCTCGGTATCGGAGAGCGGCGGCAGCACCTTGCGGAACCAGGTCAGCAGTGGCGCACTGATGCTGCGTTGGCGCCATTCGGGCAAATTGAGGGGGATGGCAATGCCGAGGAACAGCGCCCACAGCAGTAGATCGAGCAACCAGTGGACCGGGCCCAGAAGGGTCATCACGGCCAGGTAGGCAGCCACACCGAGGGTGGCGTTTAGCAAACTTGTTCGAATATAGGCCAGACCGCAAATACAAAGCAGCAGGCCAACCAGCCATAGCAGGGTCATCATGTCGCGCACTCCTTGTTCGTCACAGTACTCCTGACCGCGTATGACGCCGAATAATTCCCTACTCTTTATTAGGTCTGTTGCTGTGTTGTCGGTACTTCTGACCAGCAGGGTAGCGTCGCAGTAGTGTTAGCGGTCGGAACGCCGATGGGGATCGGCATGCTTTATCAAGGATAGTCGTTTGCCGCGCGAATGCAGCAGAGGAGGGAGGCACCGGGTGCGCAAGCGCACCCGGTGTAAAGCGTTTACTGATCGACGTTGTCGAGATCGTGACGCAGGGTGCGGCCGGCAAAATAGTAGTGGGCGCAGGCCCAGATGTTGAGGAAGGCCGCGCCAATCAGGGCGTAGCGCAGGCTGTCGGTGCCAAAGCTGCCGCTGATCATGTCGCTGACGATACCGATCAACTGCGGGCCGAGGCCCAGGCCGACCAGGTTCAGTACCAGCAGCATGATAGCTGATGCCAGTGCGCGGCTACGCAGCGGTGTCAGGCTCTGGATCATGGCAAAGCTGGGTCCGAGGTAGAACGCGCCCAGGAAGACCGCAGGGCAATAGACGACCAAGGCCCAGAAGGTGCTGTCGATCATATAGAAGGCGACGATAAAGGGGATCGCCAGAAACTTGGCCAGGCCAACGATCCAGGCATTCCAGCTGGCGTCACGGGCAGCCAGCTTGTCGGCCAACATGCCGCCGATCCAGGCGCCCAGGCCGCCCACAACCCCCATCAGCGGGCCGAGGAACAGGCCAACCTGGCCAGGTGTCAGGCCGTGGCTGCGAATCAGGAACGCGGGGTTCCAGACGATGGTGCCGTAGCCCACCAGCGCTGTCAGGCTGACGCCCAGGACCACGTGGCGGGTGGTGCGCACGCGCCACAGGACAGCAAAACCGGCTTTGATGTTGACCTTGCCCAGTGGCGGTGGCTTAACGCCGTCGGCGAAGCCGCGCGGGGGTTCGATCATGGTGAAGCGCACCAACAGAGCGATCACAATGCCTGGCAGGCCAACAACGAAGAACGCTGCACGCCAGCCCCACCACTCGGCGACAAATCCGCCGACGATAAAGCCGATCATTATGCCCAGGTACACGCCCAGCGCGTAGATGGACATGGCGCTGGAGCGTTTTTCTTTAGGGTAGAGGTCCGCAATCATCGAGTGCGACGGCGGGCTGGAGCCTGCCTCACCGATACCGACACCGATACGTGCCAGAGCGAGTTGCCAGAAGTTTTGTGCGGTGCCGCACAGCGCGGTCATGGCGCTCCAGATAGCGATGGACCAGGCGATGATGTTGCGGCGGTTGGAGCGGTCGGCAAAGATTGCGATCGGAATGCCCAGAGTGGCATAGAACAGCGCAAAGGCGATGCCTGACAGAAAGCCCAGTTGCGTATCCGACAGCAGCAGGTCTGCCTTGAGCGGCTCGATCAGAATGCCAACAATGTTGCGGTCGACATGGCTAGAGGTATAGGCCAGCACCAGAATAAAGAGTGCGTAGCGTCGGTAGGCTGGGGTAATACGGTGGCTGACGTCGTTGGCGTCCGTCACGTTGTCTGGCGTTTGGGCCATCATTGTCTCCGGCGTTTGTTGTTTGGCTGCGAGAATACGTTGTCCCGTTGTGAGTCACAACGAACCGGCTGGCCGCATTTGTTGCAAATTTGTAAGCCGCAAATTCCGCAGTGCGGTATTTGCATTCGCGTTTTCAATGGTATGCCATCGAGAACGCAGAGTCCTGAAAGCAGGGGTTGATTCTTCGCTATTCGGCCGCATAGTTAGCCCTCTACTTTGCAAGGCATGAGGCACGGCATGAGCGCAGCTATTCGTATTCGGGGCCTGGAGAAAACCTACGGCTCCGGAATGCGCGCCCTCAAGGGCATTGATCTGGAGGTGCGCGAGGGCGACTTCTTCGCGCTGCTCGGGCCCAACGGGGCCGGCAAGTCCACCACCATCGGCATCCTTTCCTCTCTGGTTAACAAGTCGGCAGGCCAGGTAAGTATTTTTGGTCATGATATTGACCGTGAACTGATGGCCGCCAAGCGCTGTATCGGCGTTGTGCCTCAGGAGTTCAACTTCAGTCAGTTCGAAAAGGTCATGGATATCCTAGTGAGCCAGGCTGGCTATTACGGGATTCCTCTGGCCAGAGCCAAGGAGCGCGCTGAGCATTACCTCAAGCGTCTGGGCTTATGGGACAAGCGTGACGTGCCGTCGCGCATGTTGTCTGGTGGCATGAAGCGCCGGCTGATGATTGCGCGGGCGCTGATCCATGAGCCAAAGCTGTTGATTCTGGACGAGCCGACCGCTGGCGTGGATATCGAGATTCGTCGCTCGATGTGGCAATTCCTGCAGGAGATCAACGCGCAGGGCATCACCATTGTGCTGACCACGCACTATCTGGAAGAAGCCGAGCAGCTTTGCCGGCATATTGCGATCATCGACCAGGGGCGCATCATCCATAACACCAGCATGCGCGCGCTGCTCAAGGAGCTGCATGTCGAGACCTTCCTGCTGGATGTGCGCCAAAGCCTGACAGCGGCGCCAGATCTGGGTGAATACTCCTGCCAGCGGGTTGATGAGCACACCCTGGAAGTGCAGGTGGACAAGACCCAAAGCCTCAATGCGCTGTTTGCGGCTCTGAGCGACGCGGGGCTGGAGGTGGCGAGCCTGCGCAATAAGAGCAACCGATTGGAAGAGCTATTCCTCACGCTGGTTGATGAAAATGCCGAGAAACGGGGAGCCTGACATGCAGTATTGGCAACAGAGCTGGGTGGCGTTCAGCACCATTGTGACCAAGGAAATTCGCCGCTTTACCCGTATCTGGCCGCAGACGCTGCTGCCGCCGGCGATCACCATGGCGCTGTACTTTGTCATCTTCGGCAACCTGATCGGCAGCCGCATTGGTGAGATGGGCGGTTTTCGCTATATCGACTACATCGTGCCCGGCCTGATCATGATGTCGGTCATCACCAACAGCTACTCCAACGTGGTTTCAAGCTTTTTCAGCACCAAGTTCCAGCGCTCCATCGAGGAACTGATGGTGGCGCCAGTGTCGCCCCATGTGGTGTTGCTTGGTTACACCTTTGGCGGCGTTGCGCGCGGGCTGATGGTCGGCTTTATCGTGACCCTCACATCGTTGTTCTTTACTCGCCTGCAGGTCCAGCATATTGGCCTGACCATCGCGGTGGTGTTTTTCACGTCGCTGGTGTTTTCACTGGGTGGCTTTATCAATGCGGTCTTTGCTCGCACCTTTGACGATATTTCCATTGTGCCAACCTTTGTGCTGACGCCGTTGACCTACCTGGGCGGGGTGTTTTACTCGATCAGCTTGCTGCCGCCTTTCTGGCAAGCGGTGTCGCAGGTCAATCCGATCCTGCACATGGTCAATGCCTTCCGTTACGGCATTTTGGGGGTATCGGATATTCCGATTGCCACCGCGCTGATCATCATGTCGGTGTTTACGCTGATTCTTTACAGTCTGAGTTACTGGTTGCTGGTCAGGGGCACCGGTCTGCGGCAATAATGGCGCCGGGCCGGCACTCGGCGGCCTTTTGACCAACTGAGGTTACTCGTATGTCTGATCATCCAGCCACGGATTCGCCACTGGGTAAGTCCAGCGCCTACGTCAGCGTTTACACGCCGTCGCTGCTGTTTCCCATCGCGCGCCAGCCCAAATGGCAGGAGCTGGGTCTGGATGCGCAGCGATTGCCCTTTCACGGTGCCGATATCTGGAACTGTTTCGAGCTGTCCTGGCTGACACCGTCAGGTAAGCCGGAAGTAGCGGCGGCGGAGTTTGTGTTTCCGATCAAGGCGGCGCGCATCGTCGAGTCTAAATCCTTCAAGCTTTACCTCAATTCGCTGAATCAGACTGTGTTTCGTGATCGTCGTGAGTTGCTGCAGACGCTGGAGTCGGACTTGTCGGTAGCGGCCCAGGGCCCGGTGGCCGTGCGGCTGTTCAACATGCAGCAGTTGCACCAGTTGGGCATGTTCAGCCTGCCTGGGCGCTGCATTGATGATCTGGATGTGGATGTCAGCTGCTATCAGTACAACGCAGCATTGCTGGCGCTGGACCCCAGTCAGGTGCAGGTTAGCGAGGTGCTGCACAGCCACCTGTTGAAATCCAATTGCCCGGTGACAGGTCAGCCTGACTGGGGCTCGGTGCTGGTCAGTTACAGTGGGCGGCGTATCGATCAGGCGGCCTTGGTGCGTTACCTGGTGTCGTTTCGCGAGCATTCGGATTTTCACGAGCAGTGTGTGGAGCGCATTTTCCTCGATTTGCTGGCGTTACTCGGTGACGGGGCCAAGCTGACTGTCTATGCACGCTATGTGCGCCGCGGTGGCCTGGATATCAACCCCTGGCGCTCGACTGAGCCGGGCATGCCTGAGAACCTGCGCCTAGCCCGGCAGTAAAGCAATTCAATTGATCAGTGCTCGCGGAATGGCAAAACGCCCCGGTCGTCGGGGCGTTTTTGCAAGGGTCGCAATAGCTCAGATGCCCATGTCGGCAAGGCTCTGCATGACACTGCGTAGAGTGCCTGCCAGCGTAGGGTGGCGCGCTTCAAACTGCTCGGCCATGAGGTTGACGCCATCGACTAGCGTCGGATCTTCTTCGACCTCCGCCTCGCCACGCTCTTTTAACAGGCGCGCTTCCAGGCTGGTTGCCAGCGCCTGGAGGGCTTCGCGCTCCTCGGTGGTCAGCTCCGAGTTGCTTTCGTTAAGGGTCGCCTGCAACGATTCCAGCTGAGATTTCAGACGCTCTGTGGGCATGTACGCTCTCCTGTCCTGCGGGTTTACTTCACTATACCCCCAGATAGACAACGCGTGCGGCGGTTTTACGCCAACGTGGCCTTGGCTTGACGTGCCTCAATGTCATCCAGGCAGCTGCCCAGCTCGTCGACACTGTCGATTACGTAGTGCGCGCCTGCGTTCATCAATGCCATGGTGGCCTGTAGTCGCAACCGGTCGCGAGTACCGCTGTCCTGGTCTCCCAGGCGCGCCATATCTTCGGCGCTCAACGCGCCGCTTAGTGCAGTGCCTACGGTCCAGACGCCGGCGTTCAGTCCGGCGCTGACGGCCTCAGGGCTGCCGCACACCAGCACGCAACGGCGCAGGGCGTAGACTCCCATCTGTATAGCGAGTATCGCGACCCGGTCGGGCGCAGGGTAGGGGCGCAGTGTCTCGGCGCTTTGCAGGCAGGTGATGGCGGTGGGTTTCAGCTGCGTGTAGTCGCGCTGATGCTGGTCGGGCAATAGGCCAGTAGGTAGTGTGCGTTTGGCCAACTGCTGCAGGCTGGGCAGCGCCTGAGGTAGTAGGTTGAGTGCGTCAGGCGCTGGATCGGCGGCAGTCAGGGTGCCGGCGAGATCGAAGAGTACGGCCTCGATCCGGTGTGCGGTCATGGTCCGGGGTCCTTGTCGGAAATCGATGGTGACCGCACATTATCTTGCAATGATCTTGCAGTTTTATGACGCCAGCGCCGTGTTGGATCAATCAGTGCATGCCAGCGGCTCAGCACCCATGGCGACACGCACGCTGTCAGGCACGGGTATGGGGCGCTGATTGGCGACTTCAATCCACACCATCTTCACGTCGCCGTAACCAACCAGCTCGGGCGAGCCCTTGACGTAGAGTTTGTGTTGCAGTGTCAGGCTGCTGCGACCAACCACACCGCCGTACAGCTCCACGACAACGACGCCTGGGTGAAATACGGGCTTGAGAAAGTGGTGGGTGCAGGTGAGCAGTACCAGGCCTTGGCCCACCTCGCGACGCGGCGCGTTGAGGCCGTCAAGCCACTCGATGCGGGCATCTTCCAGATACTGGTAATAGCGGGTGTTGTTGACGTGCTGATTGCTGTCCATGTCGCCGTAGCGAATGGGGATTTCGGTGGTATAGAGCAGGGGGCCTGTGGTGTCGGTCATGGGCAAATTTCGCTGAAATTAACGTGGGGTTTGCATTACACTGCGGGCCTGCGTTGGTATTGCCTGACTGATGAATCAAAGCCAGAACTGGAGAGGCCGCTGATGAACTTGCTGAAGACAGGAGCCGTGGCAGCACTGCTGTCGGCACTGTCGTTGACCTGTATTACACCCGTTTTTGCCGCGGATGACTACGACGATTACGAGTCTGAATACGTCGATCCCGATCCGTGGGAGCGTTTCAATCGGGTCAGCTTTCGCTTCAACGACACCCTGGATCGTTACGCGGTAAAGCCAGTCGCCAAGGGCTATAAGGCTGTAACGCCGGAGTTCTTCCGTGATGGGGTGGGCAACTTCTTCCACAACCTGCAAGAGCCGATGAACTTCGTCAACAACAGCCTGCAGGGCAAGTTCAACGAGGCAGGGGTCGACGTCTCGCGCTTCCTTTTCAACACCCTGCTGGGTGGTCTGGGCGTGGTAGATGTAGCCACTCCTATGGGCCTGGAGCGCAACGACGAAGATCTGGGGCAGACGCTGGGTTACTGGGGTGTGGATAGCGGTCCGTATCTGATGTTGCCTTTTTTGGGGCCCAACACCCTGCGTGACACTGCGTCGAAGCTGCCAGAAAACTTCTTCAATTACACCTACACCGGTAACATCAACGACATCCGTGTGCGTAACCAGTTGTTCGCGCTTGAGATGGTGGATGCCCGGGCCGGTCTGCTGGACCAGGAACGCCTGATCACTGGTGATCGCTATACCTTTATTCGCAATGCCTTCTTGCAGAATCGTGAGTTCAAGGTGCGCGACGGTAACGTGCCGGATGAGTTCTGAGGTCTGCTGATTCATGCAAGCCCGGTCTGCGCTGCAGGCCGGGCTTTTTTCTGCCCGCAGCGTCAGTTCAGGCTGTCAAAGCGCAATCCCAGGCTGAAGCGGCCATCATTCTCGGGCTGGCAACGCACCACTTCGCCTTCTGCCTGCAAACCCTGTAACCCGGGGGTGGGGGATGAAATAGTCAGGGTGACAGGTGTACCTTCGTTGACTGCCTGCTCACTGATCACCAGTGCGCCCTGATTGGAAAGGTCGCGGCAAAGCACGTCCAGTTGCTGATCTCCGGCGCTCAGGCGAGCGGTGGCGTCCATGGTCATGCGCATGAAATCGCGTTTCTCGCTGTACTGCTGGTCATGAAATGACATCGGCGGCTCCCGCTGCAAACAGGTCGGTTTTGTTATGGCAATTTGCTCTCCATCCTAGTGCTGCTGCGGCCTGCAGACAAGCACTCGAATGCGTCCGGGCAACGGTTGCGAGTTAGAACGGATGGGAGTAGTGTTTCCCCCTTGAAAACGCCGGGGTATCGCCGGTTCGATTCAGCCACCCTGTGGCCGCCTGTCGAGTGCATGGCGGCGTTGACGTAGGGACTCTATGCAGCCTTCAGGCACGACACTGCTGGTGATTGACGATGACGATCATGTTCGCCAGCGTCTGACAGCTTACTTGGAAGAGAGCGGTTGCGAAGTGCTACAGGCCGCGTCAGCCCGTGATGGGGTGGCGCTGTTTGGCAGTGCACGCCCTGAGCTGGTGCTTTGTGACCTTCACCTGGGTGATGGGCAAGGCTTTGAGGTGCTGCGGCAGATCACCGAAGCGGGGCTTGAAGTGCCGGTTATTGTGATGTGCGCCGACGGCGCCATGGCTGATGCGGTTGAAGCACTGCGGTTAGGGGCTAGCGATTTTTTGCTAAACCCCCTGAACGACCCGGAGGTGCTGTCGCACGCGGTTCAGCGCTCACTTGACCGTGCCCGCCTGCGGCTTGAAAACCAGCGCATTCGAGAGCGCCTGGAACGTGCCAACCGTGAGCTTGAGGTTCACCTCAAAGAGTTGCGCGACGATCAGGCCGCCGGGCATCAGGTGCAGCTCAATATGTTGCCGCAAAGCCCTTGGGTCAGCGGCGAATACCAGCTGGAGCACCGACTGATTCCGTCGTTGTATCTGTCTGGCGACTTTGTCGACTATTTTCGTATTTCTGATTCGCAGCTCGGCTTTTACCTCGCCGACGTGTCGGGCCATGGCTCGTCGTCAGCTTTCGTCACCGTGCTGCTGAAATTCATGACTACGCGCCTGATGTACGAGCAGCGCAAAAGCGCGTCGCAGGCGAGCGGACGCATTGAGTTCAAGCCGTCCGACGTACTTGGGCATATCAACCGTAGCCTGATCAACTGCAAGCTTGGCAAGCACGTGACCATGCTCGGCGGTGTGATTGACGAGCAGGAACGTACGCTGACCTACAGTATTGGCGGGCATCTACCCTTGCCCGTTATCTATACTGAAGGGCAAGCGCGTTATTTGGCAGGCAAGGGGCGCCCGGTTGGGCTTTTTGAAGATGCCGAGTATCAGAATGAAACCATCGAGTTGCCGGAGCGCTTTAGCCTGACGCTTTGCTCCGATGGTGTGCTGGATTGCCTGGAAGGCTCTACGCTGAAGGATAAGGAAGCCCGTTTGCCGGCATTAATTGCCGAGCATGGCGGGACAATGCAGGGTATTATGGCGGCCCTGGGGCTGGACCCCAATAAAACCATGCCTGATGACATTTCCGTGTTGGTGTTGAGCAGGAACGCAGAATGATGACCACTGGCAAGATCCAGTTTGCCGAAGAGCAGGGCACCTTTGTGCTCAAGTTCATTGGTGACGTGCGCCTTACGCTGTGCGCGGCGCTGGATTCTTACATTGAAAAAATCTTCAGTGTGCTGAGTTTTGAGTCGATCGTCATTGATCTGACTGAAACAGAGTGCATTGATAGTACCTCCCTCGGTCTGCTGGCCAAGCTGTCTATCCTGTCTCGCCAGAAGGTAGGCTTTCTTCCCACGCTGGTGTCCAACCACGAGGATATGAACCGCCTGCTGCAAAGCATGGGCTTCGATCAGGTGTTCAATATCGTGCCGGAAAGCACGCCCAGCTGCGAAGAGCTGCAGGATTTGCCAGCGCAAATGCTGTCTGAAGAGAAGGTCAAGCGGAAGGTGCTTGAAGCGCACCGTATCTTGATGAATCTCAACGACAGCAATCGCGAGGCCTTTCGTGACTTGGTCAGCGCGCTGGAGTCAGGCGCCTGACCCAGCAACCAAACGCTCCAGCTTGATCTGATCTGCCGCAAAGGCGCGAATCCCCTCCGCCAGCTTCTCTGTCGCCATGGCATCCTCATTGTGTGCCCAGCGAAAGGCTTTTTCATCCAGCGTCTGGCGGGCATCGGCATCGCCCTGGCTCAGGAGCGGGGAGGGCTGCAGCTGGCCTTGCTGTTCGCGCAGGCTCTCCAACAGTTGCGGGCTGATGGTCAGTCGGTCACAACCGGTCAGCGCTTCGATCTGTCCGGTATTGCGGAAACTCGCGCCCATTACCACAGTGTCGTACATGTGCTGCTTGTAGTAGCGGAAGATGCGCGCCACCGACTGTACGCCCGGATCTTCCAGGCCGGTGTAATCTCGCCCCTCGTGCGCCTTGTACCAATCGTAGATGCGCCCAACAAAGGGTGAAATCAGGTACACGCCAGCGTCAGCGCAGACCTGGGCCTGGGCGAAGGAGAACAATAGCGTCAGATTGCATTGAATGCCCTCGCGCTCCAGCGCCGCGGCGGCCTGGATACCTTCCCAGGTGGCGGCAATCTTGATTAGCACGCGGTCGCGGGTGACGCCGGCCTGCTCATACAGCTCGATCAGCTCTACGGCCTTGCGTAAGGTGGCGTCTTGATCAAAGGACAGGCGAGCGTCAACCTCGGTAGAAATACGCCCCGGTATCAATTGCAGAATTTCGCGGCCGATCGCCACGGCAAAGCGGTCACAGGCGTTGGCAACCGGCTCGGCGCTAGCTTTTGCGTCCGCGATGGCTTGCTGTAAGAGCGCTTCGCAGCGCGGGAGCGAAGCGGCCTTGAGCAGCAGTGAGGGATTGGTTGTAGCGTCGGTGGGGTGCAGTTGTGCGATGGCGTCGATGTCGCCAGTATCGGCAACGATCTGGGTGTACTGTTTCAGGCTGTCGAGTTTCGAGGTCATGATGCGAGGCAGGTTCCAGAGGGCTTTACCTGACCTTACCCTATGCGCTTTGACAGCCGCAATCGTCAACAGGTCTTATGCTCTTTCGAGTCTGGCCTGCATCTGATCAAACAACTGATCGAACAAGGCCAACGGCTGTTCGGTGCGGTGAATCGTGGTGCTCAGTTCGCGGCGAAAATGCCGTGCGCCCGGCAAGCCCTGGAACAGTCCGAGCATATGGCGGGTGATGTGATGCATCTGACCGCCGGCGGCCAGGTGCTGCTCGATGTACGGGCGCATCTGCGCCAATACCTGCAGGCGAGTAGGTTGAGGGTGGCTGTCGTCAAACAGCGCCTGATCCACATCCGCCAGCAGCCACGGATTGTGATAGGCCTCGCGGCCAACCATGACACCATCCACGTGGTTGAGTTGCTCACGCATGACAGAAAGGTCTGTCAGACCACCGTTGAGGATGATCTCCAGTTGCGGAAAGTCGCGCTTCAACTGATGAACCACCTCGTATTTCAGTGGCGGTATTTCGCGGTTTTCCTTGGGTGACAGGCCTTCGAGAATGGCAATGCGCGCATGTACGGTAAAGCTGGTGCAGCCGGCGTTGTGCACAGTGCCGACAAAGTCACACAGCTGCGCGTAGCTGTCGCGGCCATTGATACCAATCCGGTGCTTGACGGTTACCGGTATCGCGCAGGCGTCCTGCATGGCGCGCACGCACTCGGCCACGAGAGCTGGATGGGCCATCAGGCAGGCGCCAATCATGTTGTTTTGCACCCGGTCACTGGGGCAGCCAACGTTGAGATTGACCTCGGCGTAACCTGCAGCCTCGGCCAGTGCCGCGCATTCGGCCAGCTCCTGCGGGTTACTGCCGCCCAGTTGCAGAGCTAGCGGCTGCTCGGCGACGTCATAGCCCAGATGGCGCCCTCGATCACCGTGCAGAATGGCTCCGGTGGTGACCATTTCGGTGTACAGCAGTGCGTGACGGCTGATCAGTCGCGCGAAGTAGCGGTAGTGCCGATCAGTCCAATCCATCATCGGCGCAACGCTGAAGCGGCGATTGAGTTCGGGGTGAGTGGCGCTGAGGTGCTGCATGGTTGGGCCTGTGTCTGCTGGAGTCGTGCCGAGGGCGGTCAGGCGGTGTCGCCCGAGCGGCGTAGTCTAGCACCAAAGACAACACAGGGCGCGGGGGCAGCAGGCCCCAGGCAGCCAGATGGACTGGCTGGCTACGCGCGCGGGTGAGTGTTTTGCAGGCAGTAGCGGTTATTTGGGGAACAGGGCGGTGATCTGCAGGCGCAGGCCCAGGCCTTCTGGCCCATTGTCCATGCTCTTGGCCCAGTACCGCACACCGCCGCCGACGCTGAACAGTTGTCCGCCAATCGGCAGGACCTTGCTCACAATGGCGTTGATCGGGATCTGGCTGTCGTGGTTCTCCCAATCCACAGTGGTCTCGGAATTGAGGGTGTAGCTCACGCCCTGTGGCGTGGTGTACGACATGAAGGGTTGCACGAAGGTGCTGCTGATATCGCTTCGGTCGTCGTCGCCAGCGACGTCAACGATATGGTTAAACAGAGTGCCGTAGGTCCAAGGGCCTTGTTGGCGCAGTACAACGCCGGTTGGGCCTGCGCCCCATTTATCGGCAGTCAGTTCATCCTCAGAGCCTGTAGGCAGCAGAAAAACCGGGCCCAGGCCCCAGATCCAGCCGCTGGCGGTTGGCTCTTTGGGAGAAAAGAACAAGCTTTGGACAATGTCGCCGGTACCGCTCTGGCTGCTATTGCCGACTACATCATCCTGGCTGATGACCGGCAGGATGGTCCGGGAGATCAGGTTCCAGTCATCAGATAGCGAGAAGGGTACAACCGGCTGGATGTTAAGGGTGTGGCGATCTCCGTCGTCGTTTGCGCCAATGTTCTGATCATAGTTGTACTGAAAAGGCACGCTGATCAGGTCTGCGACCGGGTTACTCAATGACTTGGCTAGATCTTCGGCACTTTGTTGTGCGTGGGCGCTGAAGGCGCAGCCAAGGACAAGCAGCGCGGCGGCCGGGCGTGGGAGACGGTGGAGCATGCTTTTTCCTCGGTGACTGTCTGGCGGTGGTAACTCACATGCTAGCTCAGTGGCTCTGGTTCGCCACCTTGGCTGGTTCTTGTATGGGTTTTTTGCAGGTGTGCCTGCGCCTATTCACTGTGGTTATGACACTGCGATCACGAAAGCGGTGTTGCTTTCGGTGGGCGGGTGCCTGGGCCAGACTGGGATATCGCGCCTGCGGTTGGGGGCCGAGCAGTACAACAACAAGAGAGGTCGTGCGATGCAACAGCCACAACAAGCGAAAAACGCCTGGCGGGTGCTATTCCTGCTGTTTCTCGCGAATATGTTCAATTTTTTTGACCGCACCATTCCGGCCATCATCATCGAGCCGCTGCGTATGGAGTGGGGTCTCAGCGACTTTCAGCTGGGTTTGGGCGGCACGGTATTTACCGTGGTGTATGCCCTGGCGGGTATCCAGCTTGGGCGCATGGCTGATCTTGGCTCGCGCAAGAAAATCATGGGGTGGGGGTTGGTTGCCTGGAGCGGCTTCACTGCGCTGACCGGCGCCGCCTGGAACTTCTGGAGTTTCCTGCTGATTCGCATGGGCGTTGGGATCGGTGAGGCCAGCTACGCGCCTGCCGCCAACTCTCTGCTGGGTGACCTCTTCCCCGCACACCGGCGTGCACGGGCCATGGGTATTTTCATGCTTGGTTTGCCGCTGGGGCTGTTGCTGGCGTTTTTCACCGTCGGCGCGATGGTCGAGGCCTTTGGCAGCTGGCGTGCACCGTTTTACATTGCTGCTGTGCCCGGGTTGATCCTGGCCATCTTTATCTTCCTGATTCGCGAGCCCGCGCGCGGTGCGGCAGAGGCGGTCAGGTCAACCAACCAGGCGCCGGTAGCTAACCCGGTACGCAAGATTTTCGCTGTGCGCACCTTCTGGTGGCTGACGTTGGCCGGTCTGGCCTACAACTTTGCTTCCTACGCCTGTAACTCCTTTATGGTGCCCATGCTGCAGCGCTACTACCACATGCCGTTGCAGGATGCCGCCGTGGCGACCGGGGTGATTGTTGGTGTGACGGGGCTGGTCGGCCTGACCACCGGTGGCTGGATTGCTGACAAGGTGCATCAGCGCTGGGCGACCGGTCGCTTGATGTTCGGTGCCATCAGCATGCTGATCTCCGCCATAGCAACAGGTTACGCGCTGCTGGCAGGTGAGATTGCCATTGGTGTTTTCGTTGCCGTGTTTTCGGTTGGCTGGCTGTTTTCTTACAACTACTTCACCAGTGTATATACGGCCATTCAGGATGTGATCGAGCCGCGCCTGCGTGCTACTGCTGTGGCGCTGTTTTTTGCCGGTCTCTACCTGTTTGGTGGTGGCATGGGGCCTGTGGTGGTGGGGCTGCTGTCTGACCATTACGCCGAGGCTGCTCGGGTAGCGGCGGGTGCGGCCGAGATGAACGAGGTCTTCAAGGCGCAGGGCCTGCACGACGCGATGGTGCTGATTCCGGTTGCCTTGGTGCTGGCGATGGCTGCGTTGCTGGTGGCGGCGCGTAGCTTCGTGGCTGACTCCAAACGTATGGAGGCGGCTATGGCCAGTGAGCAGCAGGATGAGCTGGAGGGCGCTGCGTCCCCCGCAGCCTGATTTATGCTCATAGCAAACCGTCGCCGGGCAGCCGGCGGCGGTTTTTTTTGCTCAGTTGATTTTGGCGGAAGGGGCGACCGGCAGGGCGTTTAGCAGGTTGCTGACCTTGGTCAGTGTTTCCTGATACTCGGCAGATTGCAGCGAGTCGGCGACGATGCCGCCACCGCCCCAGCAGTGAATGTGTCCCTGATGGCAGACCAGGCTGCGAATGGCGATATTGAAGTCCATCTGGCCCTCGCAGCCCAGGTAGCCAACGCTGCCGCAATACAGGCTGCGGCGCACAGGCTCCAGCTCTTCGATGATCTGCATGGCGCGGATTTTCGGTGCGCCGGTGATTGAGCCACCTGGAAAGGCGCGCATCAGCAGGTCGATGGCGTCGCAATCCTCTCGCAGTTGCCCGGTGATGGCGCTGACCAGATGATGCACGTTGGCGTAGCTTTCCAGGCTGAACAGCTCCGGTACGCGAATGCTCCCCGGGCGGCAGCTACGGCCAAGGTCGTTGCGCAGCAGATCTACAATCATCAGGTTCTCTGCCCGGTCTTTGTCGCAGCCGATCAACTCGTCGGCCAGGGCGAGATCCTCAGCTGCTGTGCTTCCTCGCGGGCGCGTGCCCTTGATTGGCCGCGTCTCAACCCGACCTTTGCGCACCTCGATAAAGCGTTCGGGTGACAGGCTCAGCAGGGCGCCGCCGGGCACAGCGACATAGGCTGAAAAGGGTGTCGGGCTGCGCTCGCGCAGCAGACCATAGGCCGCGAGCGGGTCGCCGCTGAACTCGGCACTGAAGCGTTGGGCCAGGTTGATCTGGTAGCAATCACCCGCATGGATGTAATGCTGGATTCGCTCAAACGCCTCGGCGTATTGCTGTGCGCTCTGATCGGGGCGGAACGGGGTGCTCAGGCTGAATGCGGGCAGCGCCGGGCCAGGCTGCTCAATTGCAGCCAATATCTCGGCTTGGCGCGCTGCTGAAAGGGTTGGGTGGCAGACCAGCCAGCAGCGGCGCAATTGATGATCGCTGACCAGGCTCCAGGCATACAACCCAAAGGCCAGGTCTGGTAGTGCAACATCGTGCCGGGCACGTGCGGGCAGGCTTTCCAGGTGACGGCCGTAGTCATAGGCGAGATAGCCTGCCAGTCCTGCCCCAAAGGGCAGGGTGACGCCATCTGGCCAGCTGGCGGGGCCGAGCTGCTGCAAGGCGGCGCGCAGCTGTTGTTGGTCAGCCTGGGCGCTGTTGCTGTCTGTAATGTGCAGCAGTGGGCCTGCACAGAGAATGCTGTAGCGCCCCAAGTGGCTGCGCTGGTCGGCGGAATCGAGCAGGATGGGAGCGCCCAGACTGCGCACGGCGTTCAGCCGTGGCAGTGGGTCTGCCTGGTAGGCCAGCTCGTGGAGCTGGTATTCAGGCATGGAGGTAACCGTCGATCATGCGTTGGTGGTGTTGGTTTCGTCACTCGACAGCGGTGCGTCCGGCAGCTTGGCGAAGTGCTTCTGGGAGAAGGCCACACGCTCCTCAGCGCTTTCCTCGCGGCCCTCCTTCTTGAGTTGGGCCAGGTGCCGCTCAACCATATGGCAGCGTGTGGTCAGCCCCGCATCGTTGGCAATCTGAATGTTGAGACCGGGCCGAGCGTTGAGCTCAAGAATCAGCGGGCCCTGGTCCTGGTCGAGTACCAGGTCAACGCCGATATAGCCCAGGCCTGACAGCTCGTAGCAGGAGGCGGCCAAGTGCATAAAGCCGTTCCAGTCGGGCAGTTGCACGCCATCCACCGGGTTGGTGGTGTCCGGGTGCTTGCTGATGATCTTGTTCAGCCAGGTGCCCTTGAGGGTAATACCGGTAGCCAAGTCTACGCCTACGCCAATGGCGCCCTGGTGCAGGTTGGCCTTGCCGCCGGACTGGCGCGTCGGCAGACGCAGCATCGCCATGACCGGGTAGCCCATCAGGCAGATGATGCGGATATCCGGCACGCCCTCATAGCTGATGCTTTTGAAGATCTGGTCAGGCGTCACGCGGTACTCGATCAGCACCCGGTCACGGTGGCCGCCAAGCGAGTAGAGGCCGGACAGGATGCTGGAAATGTGGTGACCAATCTCGTCGCGGCTGATGATCTTGCCGCCCACGGTCTTGTACATACCTTCAAAGCGGTCGGCGATGACGATAATGCCGTCACCGCCGGCGCCTTGCGCCGGTTTGATTACAAAGTCGCGGTGTTCGGCAACGATACTGTCGAACTTGTCGAAGTCCTTCTCGGTATCGATGATGCCGTACAACTGCGGCACATGAATGCCGGCGGCGATGGCGCGTTCCTTGGTCAGGATCTTGTCATCGACCACCGGGTACAGGTGGCGCTTGTTGTACTTGAGCACGTAGTCCGCATTGCGGCGGTTGATGCCCATGACGCCGGCCTCGGACAGCGCCTTCCAGGTTTTCCAGAACATGCGGCCTCCTCAGCTCTTGGTCAGCGCCTTGAAGCGCATCAGCTCGGTGAGGCGGTAACCGCGGTAGCGACCCATCGCCAGCATAAACGCCACCAGAATCAGTAGCACGGCCGGGAAGGTGAACACGAAGTAGGTCAGCTCCGGAATGGTCATCAGCAGGTGTGCCAGTGTTGCGGCAACCAGCGTGCCCAGGGCGGTTTTCAGCGACTGGGCGCCACCACGTTCTTCCCAGGTGATCGACAGACGCTCAATGGTCATGGTCAAAATCACCATCGGGAACAGCGATACCGACAGTGCCTTCTCCAGCCCCAGCTTGTGGCTGAACAGGCTGATGGCGGCAATCACCAGAACCACGAAGGTCAGCACGATGGACAGGCGCGGCAGCATCTGCAACTTGAGGTGTTCGAGGTAGGAGCGCAGCGACAGGCCGAGGGCGGTGATCACGGTGAACAGCGCAATACCCCAGCCCAGCTCGGTCTCGCGGAAGGCGAGGGCGATCAGCACGGGGGTGAAGGTACCGAGTGTCTGCATGCCGATCAGGTTACGCAGAATCAGAATGACCAGTACCCCAACCGGGATCATGATCATCACCTGATACACGCGCTGCGCCTGCAGGGGCAGGCCATACAGGGAGTATTCCAGCAGGGCGGAGGCACTGTTCTGGGTGGTCAGCTTGGCCAGACGCAGGGCGTTCATTTCGCTGTTGCTGACGGTCAGAGTGACGCTGGCCTGACGGCCGCCTTCCAGCGACAGCATCGGGTTGCTGCCGGTCCACCAGACCAGACGGTTGTCAGGGATGCCCTGTTGGCCAGTCTCCGGGTGGAAATACAGCCAGCGCTCGCCATTGTAGCTGCGTAGCCAGAGTTCGGGAGATTGCGCCTCGGTATTCTCCAGGCGGATGGTGTGCACCAGCTCAAGTGGAATACGTGCGTTGGACAGCAGCAGCTCAATCACGCGTGCCTTGTCCATGGCGCTGGTGCCACCAGCCAGCAGTAGCTTGACGTTGTCGTCGGTGATGTCGTTTACGCGACGAATGGTCTCGCTGATAAAGGTCTCGATATCAGCCGAGTGCTGGCGAATAGGGTTGATCAGCGCGTCGGCGGCTACCTGCTCAGGGCCTTCGAGCTGCACGGGTTGCGGCGCTGGCGGCGGTGCGGCCTTGGCCTGCTCTTCGCTGTAGCGCTGTGTCAGTACCAGGCGATAGTAGAGCGTCTGGGTGCCACTGGCGCGACGCGATGACCAGGTAACCCGGCGGTTGCCGGCCTGGTTGTTGATGTTTACGCCGTAGTTGTTGGAGATAAAGCTCTCGTTCAGGCTAACGTAGTCCTGATTCAGCGGCGGAATAAAGAACTGCGCCTTGATTGGCGTACCGGGCACCGCACGAAACTCGACTTTGGCATCCAGGCTCCAGATGTCATCGGTTTCGTCTTCGGTTACGGGGATATCGAGGAAGTAGATCTGGTAGCCGGTAATAAGAACGCCAAGGCTGACCAGTACGGCGATCAGGATCTTCAGGTGCAGATTTATTGATTGCATAGTTATCTCAACAACTGTTGTAGGTCCGCCTGACCTTGTACCGTCCTGGCAGGCGCAGCGAGCTGGCCGCATCTTAGCATGCGCACAGGGCGCCTCGTAGAGGTTGCGTACAGCATTTATCGAGCCCTCCGGCAGACAGCCTGTCGCGGGTACGGTTCCCCGCGGGGTGCCGGGAGGGGCATTAAGCGGGGTTCCTTATCAGCATAGTCCAAGCGTTGTTACTTATGGATTGTTGACAATCGTTGGTAGCGGGGCGCAGAATTTCGCTGTTTTCTGCTATCGGCTGCTGAGGATTGTAGACAATTGATAGAAGCGACTCTGGATGGGCCAACGCAAACCCTGTCTGATGGCGCCTTTGAGCGCATTCAGGCCGCCATCGTCAAAGGCGAGATTGCACCGGGTACGCGTATCAGTGAGCAGTACCTGTCGACTACCTTCGGTATTGGCCGCGGGCCGCTGCGCGAGGCGATTCGCCGGCTCGAAGGTCGCCGCCTGGTGGTGCGCATCCCTCACGCCGGCGTGCGCGTGGTATCGCTGGACTACGCTGAGCTGATCGAGCTGTATCACGTTCGTGAAGCGCTGGAAGGCATGGCCTGTCGGCTGGCTGCGCAGAACATGACCGAGGATGAGATCGCCGCGCTGCGCGACGTACTCGCCATGCACGAACAGCACAGCGGACTGAAAGCCAACAAGTCCTACTACCAGCAGGAAGGCGATCTGGATATTCACTATCTGATCGTGCAGGGCAGCAAGAACCGCACCCTGAGTCACATGCTCTGCGACGAGCTCTATCAGCTGGTACGCATGTACCGCTATCGCTTTTCTACTACCCCCAAACGGCCGAAGCAGGCCTTTGCTGAACACCACAACATTATTCAGGCCATCGCCGACCGCGATGGTGAACTGGCGGAAATGCTGATGCGCCGACATATCAGCGCATCACGCCGCAATATCGAGCGTCGTCTGCAAGAGCAGGGCGATGCCGTCACTTCCCAAGGAGGAACAGTCTGATGTCGAAAACCCCGGGTAAACGTTTCCGCGAAGCACTGGCAGCCGAAAGTCCGTTGCAGGTCATTGGTGCCATCAACGCCAACCACGCGCTGCTGGCCAAGCGTGCCGGCTTCCAGGCTATCTACCTGTCTGGCGGCGGCGTTGCTGCCGGCTCTCTGGGGCTGCCGGATCTGGGCATCAACACCCTGGAAGATGTATTGATTGATGTGCGTCGTATCACCGACGTGTGCGACCTGCCGCTGATGGTCGACATCGACACCGGCTTTGGTCCGAGCGCGTTCAATATCGAGCGTACCGTGAAGAGCCTGATTAAGGCCGGCGCTGCTGCTGCCCACATTGAAGATCAGGTGGGTGCCAAGCGTTGTGGTCACCGTCCGGGTAAGGAAATTGTTTCCACCGAGGAGATGGCTGACCGGGTACGCGCCGCTGCTGACGCCAAGACCGACCCGGACTTCTTCCTGATTGCCCGTACCGATGCCATTCAGGCTGAAGGCGTGGACGCCGCCATTGAACGCTGCAAGGCCTACGTTGAAGCCGGTGCTGACGGCATCTTTGCTGAAGCGGCCTACGACCTGCCGACCTACGAGCGCTTTGTTAAAGAGTTGAACGTGCCGATTCTGGCCAACATCACCGAGTTTGGTGCGACGCCGCTGTTCACCCGTGAAGAGCTGGCCTCGGTTGGCGTTGCCATTCAGCTGTATCCGCTGTCTGCCTTCCGCGCCGCCAACAAGGCTGCTGAAAACGTCTATACCGCCATCCGCAATGAAGGCCATCAGCAGAGCGTGGTTGACAGCATGCAGACACGTGCCGAGCTGTACGATCGCATTGGTTACCACGCGTTTGAGCAAAAGCTGGATGCGCTGTTCGCCGCCGGCAAAAAGTAATTACTGGCTCCGGCCCCGCCCAGGCGGGGCCGTCATCTATCTACAAGAATGATCCGTGAGGAGACACTCGCCATGACGTCCACCACCGAGACCCCGACTTTCAAGCCGAAAAAATCCGTTGCCCTGAGTGGCACCGCTGCCGGCAACACCGCACTGTGCACCGTTGGCCGCAGCGGTAATGATCTGCACTACCGCGGCTATGACATCCTGGATGTCGCCACCACCTGCGAATTTGAAGAAATCGCCCACCTGCTGGTGCACGGCAAGCTGCCGACTGTTGCCGAGCTGGCCGGTTACAAAGCCAAGTTGAAGGCGCTGCGTGGTCTGCCCGCGGCAGTGAAAGCTGCCCTTGAGCAACTGCCGCCGTCTGCCCACCCGATGGACGTGATGCGTACCGGCGTTTCTGTTCTGGGCTGCGTTTCCCCGGAGAAAGACGATCACAACCACCCGGGTGCCCGCGACATCGCCGACAAGCTGATGGCCTCGTTCGGCTCCATGCTGCTGTACTGGTACCACTTCAGCCACAACGGCAAGCGCATCGATGTGGAAACCGACGATGACTCCATCGGCGGCCACTTCCTGCATCTGCTGCACGGCGAAGCGCCGCGCGCGTCTTGGGTGCGTGCCATGCACACCAGCCTCAACCTGTACGCCGAGCACGAGTTCAACGCATCGACCTTTACCAGCCGCGTGATCGCCGGTACCGGCTCTGACATGCACTCCTGCATTGCTGGCGCCATCGGCGCGCTGCGTGGTCCGAAGCACGGCGGCGCCAACGAAGTCGCTTTCGAGATTCAGAAACGTTACGACAATCCGGAAGAGGCAGAGGCCGACATCCGCGCCCGCGTCGAGAAGAAAGAAGTCGTCATCGGCTTTGGTCACCCGGTGTACACCGTCTCCGATCCGCGCAACAAGGTGATCAAGGAAGTGGCTCGCGAGCTGTCTGACGAGCAGAGCAACACCAAGATGTATGACATCGCCGAGCGGCTGGAAAGCGTGATGTGGGAAATCAAGAAGATGTTCCCCAACCTCGACTGGTTCAGCGCCGTGAGCTACCACATGATGGGCGTGCCCACCGCGATGTTCACTCCGCTGTTTGTGATTGCGCGTACCGCCGGCTGGTCCAGCCACGTGATCGAGCAACGCATCGACGGCAAGATCATTCGCCCGAGCGCCAACTACGTCGGCCCAGAAGATGTGCCGTTTGTAGCGCTCAAGGATCGTAAATAACAATGACTACTACCGTGAATAGCCAATACCGCGAACGCCTGGCCGGTACCGATCTGGATTATTTCAACGCCCCTGCGGCGGTGGATGCGATCCAGCCCGGTGCCTGGGCCAAGCTGCCCTATACCTCCCGTGTGCTGGCCGAACAGCTGGTGCGCTGCTGTGATCCGGCGAGCCTGACGGCGTCGCTGGAGCAGCTGATTTACCGCAAGCGCGATCTGGACTTCCCTTGGTATCCGGCGCGCGTGGTGTGTCACGACATTCTGGGTCAGACCGCGCTGGTCGACCTGGCCGGCCTGCGTGACGCCATCGCCGAGAAGGGTGGTGATCCGTCCAAGGTCAACCCGGTGGTGCCGACGCAGCTGATTGTTGACCACTCGCTGGCCGTTGAAGCGCCCGGGTTTGACCCGGATGCGTTCGAGAAGAACCGCGCCATCGAAGATCGCCGTAACGAAGACCGTTTCCACTTTATCGAGTGGACCAAGACCGCGTTCAAGAACGTCGACGTGATTCCGGCCGGCAACGGCATCATGCACCAGATCAACCTGGAGAAGATGAGCCCGGTGGTTCAGGCGCGCGGCGGCATTGCCTTCCCTGACACCTGCGTCGGAACCGACTCGCACACCCCGCACGTTGATGCCCTGGGTGTTATCGCTGTGGGCGTCGGCGGTCTGGAGGCCGAGACAGTAATGCTGGGGCACCCGTCGATGATGCGACTGCCCGATATCGTCGGTGTCGAGCTGACCGGCAAACGTCAGCCCGGCATTACCGCGACCGACATTGTGCTGGCGATTACCGAGTTCCTGCGTCAGGAGCGCGTGGTCGGTGCTTACGTCGAGTTCTTCGGTGAAGGTGCGGACAGCCTGACCATCGGCGACCGCGCCACCATCTCCAACATGTGCCCGGAATACGGCGCAACCGCTTCGATGTTCTACATCGACGGCCAGACCATCGATTACCTCAAGCTGACTGGTCGTGAGCCGGAGCAGGTTGCGTTGGTCGAGACCTACGCCAAAGAGCTGGGTCTGTGGAGCGATGCACTGAAGACCGCCGAGTACGAACGCGTGCTGAGCTTTGATCTGGGCAGCGTCGTGCGCAACATGGCCGGACCAAGCAACCCACACCGCCGCTTGCCAACCTCGGCGCTGGCCGAGCGTGGCATCTCTGACGAGGCCAAGTGGGAATCCGGCAAGGGTGAAGAAGCGCAGGGCCTGATGCCTGATGGCGCAGTGATCATCGCCGCGATCACCAGCTGCACCAACACCTCCAACCCGCGCAACGTGGTGGCGGCAGGCCTCTTGGCCAAGAAAGCCAACGATCTGGGGCTGGTGCGCAAACCGTGGGTGAAAACCTCCTTCGCGCCGGGCTCGAAAGTCGCCAAGCTGTATCTGGAAGAGGCGGGCCTGCTGCCGGAGCTGGAAAAGCTCGGCTTCGGCATCGTTGCCTACGCCTGCACCACCTGTAACGGTATGTCCGGCGCGCTGGATCCGAAGATTCAGCAAGAAATCATCGACCGCGATCTGTACTCGACAGCCGTGCTGTCCGGTAACCGCAACTTCGACGGTCGTATTCACCCGTACGCCAAACAGGCGTTCCTGGCCTCGCCGCCGCTGGTTGTGGCTTACGCCATCGCCGGTACCGTGCGCTTCGATATCGAACAGGACGTGCTGGGTACCGACAAGAACGGCAACCCGGTCACCCTGAAAGACCTGTGGCCGAGCGACGAAGAGATCGACGCCATTGTCGCCTCCAGCGTCAAGCCGGAGCAGTTCCGCCAGATCTACATCCCGATGTTCGATCTGGGCAGTGTGCAGGAGGCGGAAAGCCCGCTTTACGACTGGCGCCCGATGTCTACCTACATTCGTCGCCCTCCGTATTGGGAGGGTGCCCTGGCCAACAAGCCGGCGCTCAAGGGTATGCGTCCGCTGGCGATCCTGCCGGACAACATCACCACGGACCACCTGTCGCCGTCCAACGCAATCCTGATGGACAGCGCCGCTGGTGAGTATCTGCACAAGATGGGCCTGCCGGAGGAAGACTTTAATTCCTACGCGACTCACCGTGGTGATCACCTGACCGCCCAGCGCGCCACCCTGGCCAACCCCAAGCTGTTCAACGAGATGGTGTTGAACGACGACGGTAGCGTGCGCCAAGGTTCGCTGGCCCGCGTTGAGCCGGAAGGCAAGGTCATGCGCATGTGGGAGGCCATCGAGACCTACATGGAGCGCAAGCAGCCGCTGATCATTGTTGCCGGTGCTGACTACGGTCAGGGCTCGTCGCGCGACTGGGCGGCCAAGGGCGTGCGCTTGGCGGGTGTTGAGGTGATCGTGGCCGAAGGCTTTGAGCGCATTCACCGCACCAATCTGGTCGGTATGGGTGTGCTGCCGGTCGAGTTCAAGCCGGGTACTACCCGCCTGACGCTGGAGCTGGATGGCACCGAGACCTACGACATCCAGGGCGAGGTATCGCCGCGTAGCGAGCTGACGCTGGTGATCAACCGCCGCAATGGTGAGGTGGTTGAAGTGCCGGTTACCTGCCGTCTGGATACCGCTGCCGATGTCAGCGTGTACAAGGCCGGCGGCGTGCTGCAGCGCTTCGCCAAGGACTTCCTTGAGTCAGCGCAAGGTTGATCCACTACCGGGGCGCTTGCGCCCCGGTGTTCTTTTCAGGAGAGGTTTTCATGGCGCATGTAAGCCAAGTCAAAATTCCCGCTACCTATATGCGTGGCGGTACCAGTAAAGGCGTCTTCTTCCGCCTGCAGGATCTGCCCGAGCGCTGTCAGGTGCCGGGCGAGGCGCGGGACAAGCTGTTCATGCGCGTGATCGGCAGCCCCGATCCGTACAGCGCGCATACCGATGGCATGGGCGGCGCAACCTCGTCGACTTCCAAGTGCGTGATTCTGTCGAAAAGCAGCCAACCCGAGCACGACGTTGATTACCTGTACGGACAGGTCTCGATCGACAGTGCGTTTGTCGACTGGAGCGGTAATTGCGGCAATCTGTCGACCGGTGCGGGCGCCTTCGCCATTCACGCGGGTCTGGTTGATCCGTCGCGGATTCCGGATAACGGCGTCTGCACTGTGCGCATTTGGCAGGCGAATATCGGCAAGACCATCATCGCCCATGTACCGATCACCAATGGTGAAGTGCAGGAGACCGGTGACTTTGAACTCGATGGTGTGACCTTTCCGGCGGCTGAGATCGTGCTGGAGTTTATCGACCCGTCTGACGACGAAGAGGGCGGCTCCATGTTCCCCACCGGCAATCTGGTCGACGACCTGAACGTGCCCGGTGTCGGCACCTTCAAGGCGACCATGATCACCGCGGGTATCCCGACGGTGTTCGTCAATGCCGAAGATATTGGCTATCAGGGCACCGAACTGCGCGAAGACATCAACAGCGATCCGGCCCAACTGGCGCGTTTTGAGCAAATTCGCGTTGCCGGCGCGCTGCGTATGGGGCTGATCAAAACCCCGGAAGAAGCCGCCAAGCGTCAGCACACACCAAAGATTGCGTTCGTCTCCGCACCCAAGACCTATGCTGCCTCCAGCGGCAAGCAGATTGAAGCGTCTGACGTTGACCTGCTGGTGCGCGCGCTGTCCATGGGCAAGCTGCATCACGCCATGATGGGCACCTGCGCTGTCGCTATCGGCACGGCAGCCGCAATTCCGGGCACGCTGGTTAATCTGGCTGCCGGTGGTGGCGCGCCCGAGGCGGTGCGTTTTGGTCACCCGTCCGGGTC
>CERX01066332.1_pt1 | contig 28346 bp, 25 predicted proteins | sample 350251 | NCBI WGS metagenome assembly CERX01 (sample SAMEA2621044, study PRJEB7988) | marine metagenome | biome: marine biome (ENVO:00000447); feature: deep chlorophyll maximum layer (ENVO:xxxxxxxx); material: "saline water (ENVO:00002010), including plankton (ENVO:xxxxxxxx)" | depth 50 m
TGTTGTTGTGTTGCCGCATGCGGCAGGCTTCCTTTTCACGGTCTAGCCAGCATGCTAACGGAGTTACCTCTTCATTTGCCAGCGATCTGGCTAACCTCGCACGTGAGGGTGTGCTGCTCCCCCGGACTTAGCAGGCGCGTGTCTGCATCGGCGTTTGCAGCTTCAATGCAGAGCATCTGTCGGTAGCCCTCGGCCGGAAAATTATCCAGTCGAGTCGACTTGTCCTGCCAGGGGTTCCACAGCACCACCGAGGCGCTGCCGCTGCGCCTCACCTCCAGAGTGCGGTCTCCGTCGTGCAGATAAAGCGGCTCGCGGTGATCCAGATAAATGCGATCCACTTCCTGATCAATGCGCAGCGCGCCTTGCTGGCTTTGCATTCTGCCGCTGAGCTGGTCCAGATAACGAGCCTCTGCCAGTCCCTCCACGCGCACCTGAGTGATGTCGCTGACCGGCAGATAGCTGTGCAGTGCCTGGCTTAGCGACTGCGCTGTCTGACCGGTGTTGCACGTGGTCAGCGCCATGTGCAGTGTCGCACCGAGAGACACCTCGAAGCTCAGCGCCCAGCTCTCATCAGGCAAGGCGCTACGGATGGCCGCCGCCGGCAGGCTGAAGCGCAGCCGCACGCCGTGCTGGTCCGTGTCGGCTTGGTCCAGTTGCCAGAGGTTACGCCGCGCAATGCCATGCGCGGGCCCGGATCGGGCACTGCCAAACCACGGCCAGCACAGCGGTACTCCACCGCGCAGCACGCCGCCGGGGGCCTGCGTGTCAACCGGGCTCATCCACAGTAGATCAGATTGTCCGGCCGGAATGCAGGACACCAGGTGCGCGCCCTCCAATGCAATCAACGCCCGCACCGCAGGATGCTCGATCTGCAGGAACGCCTTGCCGGCGCTGTTGTGCGTTAGCACAAGCTCGTCTGGCAATTGCTGGTTGGTTTGCATAGTCCCTCCCGATCAAACTCGTGACTGATAAATCCTTTTTTTCGGCGCCGTAGGCTCTGTGAGCACGGACCCTAGGAATATTACGCTCGCCATCGCAGATATGACATCATGTTGCGCGCCAGCCGCTTGGTGCTGGCGCTATCTAATTTCACTTAACGTCGCCAGGGGTGTCCGTCAGGACTGAGAACACGTTGATTCCGGTCAACCCAAACCCTGGAACCTGATCCGGATCATACCGGCGGAGGAAGTGCGACATGCTGTACCTGTCCGTGGCAGCCCTGGCTGCCGTGTTGTTGCTGTTTGTCTGGATTGGCCTGCGCGCGCGCTCGACGCAGGCGGGTCTCGACGACTTTGTCACTGCTCGCAATTCGCAAAGCGCCCGTGCCATCGGCCTGTCCTTTTTGGCCTCGGGCATGGGCGGCTGGATTCTATTCGCGCCGCCAGAAGTCGGGGCGCTGGTGGGCCCGCTGGCGTTGGGCGGTTACGCGTTGGGCGCTGCCCTACCCTTTGTGCTGTTTGCGCTATTGGGGCCGGCCATTCGCCGAGCCTTGCCGCAGGGCCGCAGCATCGGCGAGTTTGCCGAGCACTGTTATGGTCCGGCGGTGCGTCGCTGGGTTGGGCTGATTTCACTGCTGTACATGAGCTGTTTTCTAATCGCCGAGCTGACCGCGATCGGCGCTATTACCGGCATGCTGTCCGACGTTAACGGCAACCTGGTGGTGGTAGGCGTTGCCGTTGCGACCCTGCTCTACACCGCTTGGGGAGGTTTACGCGCGAGCATGACCACCGACCGCTGGCAGGCCTGGCTGCTGCTCGGGCTATTAGCGCTGGTCGGCGCGGTCGCCCTGCAGCGTGTGCCTGAGGCCACCGCCAGCGCGGCATTACCCGGCATTTCTGCTGGTGCTGCCCTGGGCGTGGCCCTGACTCTGGTAATTGCAGTCACTGCAGCCAACCTGTTTCACCAGGGCTACTGGCAGCGCGTATGGGCTGCCGAGAGCGATGCTGCGTTAGGTCGTGGTGCGCTACTTGGCGGTTTGGCGACCATTCTGGTGGTCGCGGTGGTGGGTGGCCTGGGAATCATCACGGTCATGAGCGGCGCAGATGTCGGCTCGCCGCCAATTCCCTTCTTTGCCATGCTCGGCGATGCGCCGGCCTGGCTTTCGCTGCCTGCATTGCTGCTGGCCCTGACCTTGGTAGCCTCCTCCGTCGATACCCTGCAAAACGCGATTGCGTCGCTGCTGGTGACGGAAAAACGTGGCCTGTCGCTGACAACGGCGCGCTGGCTGACGGTAGCGCTGATGGTGCCGGTGGTGCTGATCGCGCTAGAGGGCATGTCGGTCCTGCGGCTGTTTTTGATCGCCGACCTGCTGTGCGCTACGGCGGTGGTGCCTGTGCTGCTCGGATTATGGCGACGCATGTCGGCGCCGGTGGCTATCGCCGGGGCGTTGGCAGGCCTGCTTGGCGCCGTCCTGCCGGGCTGGGTAGCCAGCGGCAGCCTGCTGCAAGGGCTAGAGCTGGCCAGTTTTCCGAATACCGTGCCTACGCTGGCGCCGTTCGCTGGCGCGCTGCTGGCGTCTTCGTTTGTCAGTCTGGTCGGCGCCCTGCTATGGCGCCCCCGTTTGGCGACACCGTCCTGAGTATGTTGCCGGCTACCCGCCCGGGTAGCCGGTCCAGAGTCTGATGGCTCTGTCATGTCGTGAATCAGTCACTTTGGCGTCAAATGCATAACCTTTGTCGTCATTGCACCAGTGCGCAATGCTGCGCTGCAGGCAGTCTATAGTCACTGAGATAACACGTCAGACAATAAGAGAGCCAAAAATGACGAACGAGCACTTCGATGTATTGGTCATCGGTGCCGGCCTGTCCGGTATCGGCACGGCCGTTCACCTCACCCAGAACTGCCCCGACAAGCACTTCGCTATTCTCGAGCGCCGTCAGCAAGTAGGCGGCACTTGGGATCTGTTTCGCTACCCAGGCATCCGCTCGGACTCGGATATGTTCAGCTTCGGTTTCGCGTTCCGCCCCTGGAATGACCTGAAAACCCTGGCCGACGGCGAGTCGATCCGTCAGTACATCGGCGATACCGCGCGCGAGTACGGTATCGACGAAAAAATCCGCTTTGGCATCGAAACCGAGCAGGTGCAGTGGTGCAGCGCCCAGCAGCAGTGGGTGATCAGCGCCCGTGACCTGCAAAGCGGCCAGGCGCGGCATTTCAGTTGTGACTTCTTGATCAGTTGCACCGGTTATTACGACCACAAGGCCGGCTATCTGCCTGAGTTTCCGGGCGTGGAGCGATTCCAGGGTCAATGCATTCATCCGCAGCAGTGGCCTGAGAACCTGGATTACCGGGGCAAGAAGGTGGTGGTTATCGGTAGCGGTGCCACAGCGGTCACCCTGGTGCCGGCGATGGCTGCCGAGGCTGGACATATCACGATGTTGCAGCGCTCCCCTTCCTACATCATGACGGTGCCCGCCCACGACCGGATTACCGAAGTCATGTGCAAGTTTGTGCCCAACAACTGGGTTTACAAGCTGTCGCGCCGTCGCAACATCGCCATTCAGCGCTGGATATTCAAAGCAGCCAAACGCTGGCCGCAAGGCACCCGCCGCTTTCTGCTCAAGAAGGTTGCCCAGCAGTTGGATGATCCCGCACAAATGAAGCACTTCACGCCGACCTACATGCCTTGGGACCAGCGCCTGTGCGCCGTGCCCGACGGGGACCTGTTCAGCGCCATCAACAGTGGCAAGGCGTCGGTGGTTACCGATCAGATTGAAACCTTCACCGAGACAGGGATTCGCCTCACCTCCGGGCAGGAACTGAACGCGGATATCATCATCACCGCAACCGGTCTGCAGCTGCAGGTATTGGGTGGCACCCAACTGCAGATGGACGGCAAGCCGCTCGATGTAAACCAGCGCATGACCTACAAGGGCGTCATGCTGCAGGACGTACCCAATATGGCCTGGATCTTTGGGTATACCAACGCGCCCTGGACGCTCAAGTCCGATATTGCCGCCCAATGGGTATGCCGGTTGCTGAACCACATGCGCGCCGCGGGTGTGCAGGTTGCAACGCCACGCGACCGGGACGGCAACCTGATCGCCGATGAGTCCATGATGGGCGCCCTGCAGTCGGGTTACGTACAACGTGGCAATGCCGTGTTGCCACGCCAAGGGCGCGCCGCCCCCTGGCGTTTGCTCAACGCCTATGAGCAAGACAAGGACATGCTGCTGCAAGAGCCCATCGAGGACGACTTGCTCGAGTTGACGGAAAAGGCCAGCCAGCGGCAAGCCAGCACCCCGCGCAATGTGCGCGCTGCCTGACCGGAGACATGCCATGAGTAGTCAACTTAACCGCCTCACTGTACTGGGCGCTGGCGTGCTGGGTGGGCAGATTGCCTGGCACAGCGCTTACATGGGCAAGCACGTGGTGGTGTATGACCTGTTCGAGGATTCGCTTGGACGCTGCAAGGTTGCGCACGAGCAGTACGCCGAGATTTACCTCGCGGATCTGGGCGCCAGCGAGCAGCAGATGGAGCAAACTCGGCAACGCTTGCGCTACAGCTCCGAGCTGGCTGATGCGGTCGCGCAGGCTGATCTGGTGATTGAGGCAGTGCCTGAAATACCCGAGGTCAAGACCGAGGTCTACCGCGAGATGGCCGCGCTCTTGCAGCCGCACTGTCTGATTGCCACCAATTCATCCACGTTGTTGCCAAGCCAGTTTGCCGACGCCACCGGACGCCCCGCACAGTACTGTGCGCTGCATTTTGCCAACCTGATCTGGGCAATGAACGTGGCCGAGATAATGGCCCATGCTGATACCAGCGAGCACACCTTACGCAGCATCGCTGCCTTCGCGATTGAGATCGGCATGGTGCCGATTCCGATCCAGAAGCCGCAAAACGGCTATGTCATCAACTCGCTGCTGGTGCCCTTGCTGGGCGCAGCACAAAGCCTGGTTACCAATGGTGTGTCTACGCCGGAAATGGTGGATCGCACCTACATGATCACCAATCGAGGTGTGGCTCTGGGGCCCTTCGGCATAATGGACGTTATTGGCATGAAAACCTGTTACGACGTGCTCAGCTACTGGGGCCAACAGAACAGGGACGAGCAGACGCTAAAGAACGCTGCCTACATCAAGGAGCACATGATTGATCAGGGCAAAATGGGGCTGCAAACAGGCAGTGGATATTACAGCTACCCCAATCCGGCCTATGCTGCCCCGGACTTTCTCGCCACGCCTGGGCTTGATGCGGTCGACGAAATCGTTCGCCTGACGCTGCCGCGTAAAGACTAACCGCCACGCTGCGGGCTGGTGGCTCAGCCCGTTTCGGCTTGGCTTTGCGCTTGGGCGTCTGCCGGGTCTGCCAGCCACATTAGCAACAGCGCGCAGGCCGGCATCAGGCCGCCTAACACTGAAGCAGCCAGCCAGCCGCCGCTGACGTAGGCCCAGGCCCCCGCCGCCGAGCCCAGTGCGCCACCAACAAAGAAGGTTGCCATGTAGATGGCGTTCAAGCGGCTGCGCTCGGCTTCACCCAATGCGTAAATCAGCCGTTGGCCTAACACCACATTGCCGGATACACCCAGGTCCAGCAGCACTGCCGCGAGTACCAGCAGCGCCAGCGACAAGCCGGAACCTGGAGCGCTGAGGTGCGTAATAGCGAACGCTATGATCACTGACAGCATCGCGGCAATGGTGGCGGGTCGCGTCAGGCCGTGGTCTGCCAGTCGCCCAGCAATCGGCGCGGAAACGGCGCCTGCTACACCTGCCAATGCGAAGAGTGCGATACCTGATTGCGACAAGTGAAACTGCGGGCCCGCCAGCAACAGCGGCGTGGTAGTCCAGAACACGCTGAAGGCACCAAACATCATGGCCTGGTAGAAGGCGCGGCGTTGTAAGACCGGTGTGCTGATTGCCAGCCGCCCCATTGAACGCAACAGCGCCAGATAGCCCATGCTGGCGGTAGGTACTCGCCGTGGCAGCACGCGCCGCATTACCAATACCAACACCACCATCACGATGGCGGACAACGCAAACACCCAGCGCCATGAACCCAGCATATCGGTAATCATGCTTGACACTGGGCGCGCCAGCATAATGCCAAACATTAGACCGCCCATTACGTTACCCACCACCCTGCCCCGGTAAGCCGGGCTCGCCAGGTGCGCCGACAGCGGCACAATGATCTGTACCGCCACCGCGCCAACGCCGATGACCAGCGAACACAGCAAAAAACTGACTGCCGATGCAGACAGCGCGGTGCCAAGCAGTGCCAGGGCCAGTAACAGCACCATTGCGCTAATCAGTGCACGGTTTTCCAGGCGATCGGCCAGCGGAACAATCAGCAGCAACCCGATGACGTAGCCAATCTGCGTCAGGGTAACGATCAAGCCGCTCGCCTGCGGGTCTATACCCAGCGACGCGCTGATGGGCCCAACCAGCGGCTGAGCGTAGTAAAGGTTTGCCACTATCACGCCGCAGCAGGTGGCAAGAAAGAACATCAGCCCGGTGGCAATGCCACGGCTGCCCGATACCAGCATGGTGGCTCCAGCAATCAGATTCGAGAAGGCGACCATGCTACGCGGGTTTGTTCGTGTAATGTCGAACTTTGTCTGCGGCCGCGGTGAAAACACTGTTGCGTAAAACGCACCTATGGGTTCATTAATGCCAGCACGCTGGTACGCTGCTCGTCGCTCAAACCCTGCTGCTGCATCGCTTTGGATAGCGCGCCGTAAGCGCTTGTAAGGGCCGCCGACAGGCTACTCAGCTCAGTGCGCAGTAGATCCATTTGCGCGGCACGATCCTCATCGCTCAAGCCGGGCTGGCGGGCCAACTCGGCCATCTCCTGCTGCAAGGCGGTGACTTGTAGCTTCAGCTCGCGAATGTGCTTGAGCAACTGCTTGATCAGGTCCGGCAGGTCGCTCTCGTCCACGTCTTTGCTGTCGGCCGTCTGCTGCGAGCGCTCTGCACGAGCGGATAACGACACCCTGACGCTGTCGGCGATGGCTGGGTTGCCGCGCTCCACCGAGGGCCGGGTGTCGGCGGGTGCGGCTGTTGACTGCACGCCAGGCCGAGGCCAAGTGAGATTAAGATCGCCGATACGCATGGTGCGCCCTTCGCGGGGATAGATACCTGCCTATATCGGTCGGTGATCTCGGGGCTTTAGCCGCATTGGCCTTTGACCCGGCTGGACAGCTTCCCTATATTGAGCGCCGCCGCTCGTGCGGCATCGTTCTCGGGGCGGGGTGCAACTCCCCACCGGCGGTGATGGAGTTTGCGGTTTTTTCCGCCCTCCCAGCCCGCGAGCGCTCTGCGTTAGCAGAGGTCAGCAGATCCGGTGTGATTCCGGAGCCGACGGTGATAGTCCGGATAGGAGAGAACGTGTCGGATGCTGCTTGGCCTGAATGGCCGGTGCAGCCCTGCCCGTTCGCCCTGATTCAATTGCAACCAGAAGTACTCATGAATCAGAGCAAGACGATGACTCAATATGATCCTGCGCAACAGCGCATTGCCTTTATCCATGCTTCCTGGCACGCCGACATCGTGCTGCGTTGTCTGGACGGTTTCCGCGAAGAAATCAGCCAGCACGGCTACAGCACCGAGCAAATTGATGTAATTGCGGTGCCCGGTGCTTATGAAATTCCGCTGCAGGCCAAACTGCTGGCCAAGACTGGACGCTACGCCGCGATCGCCTGCGCCGGTCTGGTCGTTGATGGCGGTATTTATCGCCACGACTTCGTCGCCAATGCGGTGATCAGCGGCCTGATGCAGGTACAACTGGAAACCGAGGTGCCGGTGTTGACGGCGGTGTTGACGCCCCACCACTTCCACGAGCACGGGGAACACCAGAGCTACTACCGCACGCACTTTGTTACCAAGGGGCGCGAATTGGCCAGTGCTGCAGCAGCGGCCATGCGGCTACGCTGGACGATCTGACCAGCGACTAGGCGAGTTGTCTCTGCATGGCGTCAGCCGGCAGAGACAACCCCTGCGCTACCGTTACAGGTCAGCTACCCGCGATACGAAAACCAATCTGCAGCACCACCTGAAAATGCGCGACCTTGTCATCAATTATGTGACCGCGTGTTTCCTTGACTTCAAACCACTCCATGTAGCGAACGGTCTTGCCACACTCGGCAATTGCCACGCGAATCGCGTCATCCGTGCTTTCGGTGGATGAGCCGACAACCTCGACCTTCTTATAGACGTGGTGACTGGACATCTCAGGTCTCCTTTTATTCTTGTCTGGAGCCCTGAGTATGGCAAAGACCCCGCAGACTGCTCGGCGCTTGATTGCAATATATGAGCAGGAGCATATAATCTCGAATGCTAATCACTATCATTAGTTGATAATTCAACGCCAACAGGGAGTTATACATGGCTGCGCGTTTTCCTTTGCAGGCGCTTGCGCTGGCAATTTCCACCTCATTCCTGCTCACTGCCTGCTCTGAAGGTGAGGAGCCCAAAGCCCCCGAGTCGACCGCTCCGGCAGCCGAAGCTGCGCCCGCTGCGCAGGCTCCTGCCGAGGCACCAGCTCAAGCTGCCGGCGTTGCGCCTGAAGCCGTGGTTGCTCACTACAGCGATCTGGCCTTAGCGGTATACGAAGATGCGCTGAGCACGGCCAAGGCGCTGAATGACGCGACCGATGCGCTTATCGCCAACCCCAGCGAAGAAACCCTGGCGGCCGCCAAGGATGCCTGGCTGCAAGCTCGCGTCCCCTATCAGCAGTCTGAGGTATTCCGCTTTGGTAACGCCGTCGTTGACGACTGGGAAGGTCAGCTGAACGCATGGCCGCTGGACGAAGGGTTGATCGACTACGTCAAGACTGATGACTATCAGCATGCTCTGGGTAACGACGGCGCCAACGCCAATATCATTGCCAACACCGAGCTGACCGTTGGCGGCGAAACCATGGATCTGAGCGAACTGACCCCTGAGCTGCTGGCCAGCCTGAACGAAGTGGGTGGCTCGGAAGCCAACGTCGCAACGGGCTACCACGCCGTTGAGTTTCTGCTGTGGGGCCAGGACCTGCACGGTTTTGAAGCCGGCGCCGGTGAGCGCAAGGCTACCGACTACGCCGCGGGCGACGCCTGCACCAATGGTAACTGCGAGCGCCGTGGCGCCTACCTGGACGCCGTCACCGACCTGCTGGTCAATGACCTGCAGTGGATGGTCGAGCAGTGGAAGCCGGGCGTCGAGGGCAACTATCGCGCCGAGCTGACTGCTCAGGCACCCTCTGCTGTCTATCAGAAGATGCTCTTTGGCATGGGCTCCCTGTCCCTGGGTGAGCTGGCTGGCGAGCGTATGAAGGTTGCACTTGAGGCCAACTCCTACGAGGACGAGCACGACTGCTTCAGCGACAACACCCATAACTCGCACTACTACAACGCGCTGGGTATCCAGAATGTTTACACCGGCTCCTACAAGCGTGTAGACGGCACCGAGCTGAGCGGCGCTTCATTGTCTGACCTGGTTGCCGATGCCAAGCCGGAGCTGAACGAGGCCCTGTCTGCTCAGCTGGAGGCTAGCGTTGCGGCACTCGGTCACATGAAACAGACCGCCGAGAAAGCAGAAAACCCGGTGACCTTTGATATGATGATTGCCCCCGACAACACCGAGGGTGCCGAGATCATCAACAACGCCATCGCGGCGCTGGTTGAACAGACCGGCTCTATCGAGCAGGTTGCTGCTGTGGTGGGTGTCGAGTCCCTTGAACCGGACGATGCTGGTCATCAGTTCTGATTTAGCGGCTTGAACCAAGGCGGCGGACAGGGCAATGGCCCTGTCCGCCGCTTTCGTTGAGCAGGATTGATCTTCGCTGGTACCAGTACCGCGCACAGTGATACAGGCTTTATGCTCTACAACAAATTCAGTGTTTCGACCGCTTCGCTCGCGGTCCTGTTTACCTCCGCTTTCTGCCACGCCGCAGAGACTTCTTATCCTCTGCAGGACACTCCGCTGACCGGCGGTGCCGGTAGCGTTGAGCAGCACGATCACAATGCCTACTCGCTGCCACAGGGTAATCTACCGATGACCCGTCGACTGGACTTCAGCGTCGGCAACAGTTTTTTTCGTAACCCCTGGGTTGTTGCACCCTCCAGCACCGATGCCCGTGACGGCCTGGGCCCGCTGTTCAACACCAACTCGTGCCAGGGCTGCCACCTGAAGGACGGCCGCGGTCACGCCCCTGCCTCTATCGATACGCCCTCGGTTTCACTGTTCCTGCGGTTGTCCGTGCCGGCAGACCCGGAACGTGATGCGGACTTTTTGCGCGAGCATGGACTGGTACCTGCGCCGGTCTATGGCGGACAGCTGCAAACCTCGGCCATCCCCGGTATGAAGCCCGAGGCCGACATGATCGTTGAGTGGGAAGCCATCACTCAGACCCTGGGAGATGGCACCGAGGTGGTCATGCGCAAGCCTGTCTACCGCATTGAAAACCCCAACTACGGCCCGCTGCCGGACGACCTGCTGACCTCGCCGCGCGTAGCGCCACCGATGATCGGCCTGGGTCTGCTTGAGGCGATTCCGGAAGATGTGCTGCTCGCGGCTGCTGACCCCGATGATGCAAATGGCGACGGCATTTCCGGGCGTGCCAACCAGGTCTGGGATCGGGTGGCAGAGAAGACCGTACTTGGCCGTTTCGGCTGGAAGGCCGGACAGCCTAACGTGCTGCAACAAAGTATGGATGCGTTTGCCGGCGACATGGGGCTGACCTCCAACATCGCACTGTCGACTGACTGTACCCCGCAGCAGCAGTGTGAGCGTTTTCCGAACGGCGGCGTGCCGGAAGTCAGCGACAAGGTTGCCGGCTTTATCGAGTTTTACGCCACCAGCTTGGCAGTGCCCACGCGCCGCGATATGGATAACCCCGAGGTACAGCGCGGCGCCGAACTGTTTAATCAGATTGGCTGCGCTGCTTGCCACACACCGACCTACACCACCGGCCAGCACGAACGCGCTGACCTGAACGAGCAGGTCATCTGGCCTTACACTGATCTACTGCTGCACGACATGGGCTCAGGCCTGGCGGATGGACGCGATGAGTTTCTGGCCGACGGTACCGAGTGGCGCACGCCGCCGCTGTGGGGGCTGGGCCTGACCAAAACAGTCAACCCGCTGGCTGGTTTCCTGCATGACGGCCGCGCCGAAACCGTAGAGCACGCCATTTTGTGGCACGACGGCGAAGCCCGTGCATCGGCTGATGAATATCGTCTGCTGCCAGCCAACGAGCGCGAAGCACTGCTGCGCTTCCTCAACTCTCTCTAACCGGGATAATCGTTCACATGAAGGCGACAACCACCCTGCTCCGCCTGCCGCTGGCGGCGGCACTGACGCTGGGCCTTAGCGCCCAAGCCCTGGCGGAAACACCGCGCGCTGCCTGGCATGCCCAGATTGGCCACGGCTACGAACAACTGGCCAGCAACACCGCATCGTTTGAGCAACTGACGACTGAGTACTGCGCTGAACCGACCGACGCGGGACTGTTGGCGGTACAAGAGCAGTGGCTGGCGGCGTTCAGCAGCTGGCAGGCCGTCCGCTTTGTCGATTTTGGCCCGATTGAGCAAAACACCCGCGCATGGAAGTTTCAGTTCTGGCCCGACCCGAAAAACCTGACCGCCGCCAAGGCCCGCTACTGGCTGGGTGGCGACAAGGCCATTGATGTTGATGCCTTGTCCCGTGACAGCGTGGCCATCCAGGGTTTTCCCGCAGCGGAGTATCTGCTGTTTGACCCGCAGATCACCGACGGCGAGCGCGCCCTCCCGGCCGAACGCACCTGTACCCTGCTGACCGCTATTAGCGGCAACCTGAAGCAGAATGCCGCAGGGCTGAATGCAGATTGGGGCCAGCTGCGATCGCGTTACCTGGAAGTGGCTGACTACAACAACGGCACCCTGACCTCCGCCATGCATGCACTGGAGATCATGGCCGATTGGCGCCTGGCCGCGCCGTTGGGCGTGCGCGGCACCGGCAAGCCAAACCCATACCTGGCAGATGCCTGGCGCAGCGAGCAGTCACTGGTGACCCTGCGGGCCTCATTGCAGGGCATGGCGGATTACTTCGTGCCGGGCCTTAATCTGCTGATGGCTGAGAACGATGCACCTGAGCTGGCCGAACAGTTCAGCAGCCAGCTAAACAAAACCCTCGCGCACTTCGACAGTCTGCCAGCCGATATCACCCCCCTGCTGGAAACCGAAGAAGGCATCGCCAGTCTGACGGCGCTGTTGGAAGATGTCCGGGCGACTGGCGCGGTGCTGACAGGCCCCATTTCCAGCAAACTGGCCATTGTTCGCGGCTTCAACTCCAGTGATGGAGATTGATTGATGCTCAATCGTCGCGGGTTTATCAAGGCGTCGTTCGCGGGCGCTTCGGTCACAGCGGTAGCCGCCTGCAGTAACCGCCTGCTCACGCCCGCCGCACCCGCACTGGAGCTGGTCAGCGCGGTAGACGACGCCAACGGTCAGCACTACATCAGTGGTGTGGACAGCAGCGGTCAGAAGCGCTTTCAGATTCCGGTCGCTGAGCGTTGCCATGGCGGTTGCCCGCAGCCACATGGTGATCATGTCGTCGTGTTCGCGCGTCGGCCCGGGCGGCAGATGCACGTGATCAATACCCGCAGCGGGCAGCTGGAGCGCAGCGTGCATGCCGGTGACGGCTACCACTACTACGGTCACGGTGTTTATAGCCCCGATGCACGCTTGCTGTACGTGACCATGAACAACTACCAGACCTCAGCCGGACTGGTGCGGGTATACGACGCCTTTGACGGTTACCGTCAGGTGGCTGACTTCGATCTGGCTGGCATAGGCCCGCATGAGCTGCGGCTGCATCCGGACGGCAACACGTTGGTCGTGGCGCTCGGCGGTATTGAGACACACCCTGACTACGACCGTATCAAGCTCAACCTGGATCGTATGGAACCGGCGCTGATTCTGATGGATCGGCATAGCGGAGAGATCACTGCGCGTTACTCGCCTTCTCACCCCCAGCTAAGTTGTCGTCATTTGGATGTCAGCCCGGATGGCGTGGTTATCGCGGGCTATCAATACGAGGGCCCGGAGTGGGAAACGCCACCCTTGATCGCCAGGCTGGACACCGCGACCGGCGAGTTCTCAGAGCCAGAGTTACCGCTGGACGAGCTGGCGGGCCTGCGTAATTACACCGCCAGCATCGCCATCAGCCGTCATAGCCCGCTGGCCGTCATCACTGCTCCACTGGGCAACAGGGCGATTATCATCAACTATCGCACTGGCGAGCTGGTACAGCGTATTGCGGTCAAGGATGTGGCCGGTGCCCTGCCCTACGGTGAGCGCGGTTTTGTGGTGACCTCAGGGTTAGGTGGGGTGTTCTTGCTATCTGCCGATAGCGACCAAGCTGTGCCGCATGGCAGTTATCCGGTGCGCTGGGATAACCACCTGACGCCCGGTCAGTTTGTTGTAGCCTGAGCGCAGTCGTCAGCCTCTTAGAGGCTGGCGACCATCTTCTCGATGCATTGACGAGAGGCTTCTGGCAGGTTGGTGAAATGCATCCCCGTCCAGTATTGCTGACCATTCAGGCTTTGACGGTTCCACAGGGTCTCGGCATCCAGCAAAAATTCGTGCACGCCGTTCAGGCGCATTGGCAGGTTGACCTGTAGTGCGAAGCAACGAAACAGATCTACCGGCCGATCGCTTAGCAGCATGAGCCCTTCCACATGCAGATCCACCACGCGTCCGAGGTGATCTCCGGTATCCAGATCAAAGACTTCCAGGCTGTTGCTCACGTGATGTCGCTCCAATCGTCTGCGTTCTGTCATGGCATGCTCGTTGTATCGGTAGGCGGCCTGAGGCTGTCACTGCACCTGGGCTTAAGCTGAGTCGCGCGGTGGCGGCGCCACATCGTCAGCGCGTCCCTGGATATCAGTGTGCGCTATCTGAGTAGTGGCGAAAAGCTATGCTGTGCAGCATTTTGTATAACCAATCCACATTTTTTGCAGCACCCTGGTACTGACCGCAGGCCAAATGTGAACTGCTTCATCTGACCGCTGGTTCGGGGTATGGTGCTGTCATAACACGCTACCAACGAGGATGCCTGTCCATGCGTTTCAACAAGTTTTCACTGCTGCTGATTGGTTGCGCGCTGGCGCAGCTGGTTTCTGCCCACGAGTTTGAAGCAGGTGAACTGCACATCGATCACCCCTGGTCACGGGCGCTGCCGCCGGTAGCGCCAACCGGGGCCGCATACCTGAGCATCAGCAACCATGGCGACAGCGCCGACACGCTCATGGGCGCCCGGACAGACATCGCAGGCAAAGTGGAAATTCACGAGCATGTACACGCCGATGGCGTGATGAAAATGCAACGTGTTGATTCGCTGACCATCGAGCCGGGGGCGACCCTGACCTTTGCCCCAGGCAGCTACCATCTGATGCTGTTTCAGCTGAAGCAACCGCTGGCCGCAGGAGATAGCTACCCGATCACCCTGCAGTTTGCCAACGCCGGTGAGGTGGAGGTGCAGGTTAAGGTGCAATCTGACGATGAGCCGTCAGCGGCGGCAGGTAACGCGCACCAGCATCACTGAGGCCGGTCACCACGGTCCAGCAGATGAAAACGCGGCAGGGCCAGATGCCAGCGAATGGCTGCTAAGCGAATAGCGAGCACCACCGCCATGCAAAGCCCTGCTGTGATATCGTCCTGAACGGGAAGTTGGCTCAACCCCAGATAAGACAGCGAGCCGACAATGCAGGCAGTAGCGTAGATTTCCTTGTGAAAGATCAGCGGGATTTCATTGCAGATGATGTCGCGCATTACCCCGCCGGCAACCCCGGTCATCACGCCCATGATGACTGCTGCGCTGACCGGCACCTGATGAGCCAGTGCTACCTGGGTGCCTATCACCGTAAATACGGCCAGACCAAAGGCGTCGGCTACCAGCAGCCCGAGTTCGTTGATCGGCCGTGTCAAGCGTACCCAGCACACTGTCCCCAAAGCCGCCAGGGTGGCGACCAGAATGTACAGGTCATTGCCAATCCAGCTGACCGGATGGTTGCCAAGGATCACATCTCGCAGGGTACCGCCACCCAATGCAGTGACGATGGCAATGACCAGTACGCCGAACAGGTCCATAGACTTGCGTCCAGCCATCAAGGCGCCGGTTATGGCGAATACGGCCACGCCAAACAGGTCAAACGCGTAGAACCAGCTCATGCCAGGGACTCTCCACGCCGGGCCGCGATCAGTCCTCGCGGGTTGGGCTGCGCATGGTCACAAACTCTTCGGCAGCGGTCGGATGGATGCCCAAGGTGGCATCAAATACCGCCTTGGTGGCGCCCGCTTTGACCGCCACGGCCAGCCCCTGAACGATTTCGCCCGCCTCCGGGCCGACCATATGCACGCCAAGCACTTGATCGCTCTGTTGGTCAACAATCAGCTTCATGAAGCTCTGCTCTCCCCGTCCGGCCAGTGTGTTGCGCATGGCGCGGAAGCGGCTCTCGAAGATCTTCAGCTTGTGGCCTTTCTTGCGCGCAGCTTCCTCACTCAGACCCAAGGTGGCGATGTTGGGGATGCAGAATACCGCGGTCGGAATGTCGTCATAGTCGACCGGACGATATTCGTCGCGCTTGTACAGCCAGCGGGCCAGCGCCATCCCCTCAGCCAGTGCCACCGGGGTTAGCTCGACGGTGTCGGTGACATCGCCGATGGCGTAAATGGATGGCTCGCTGGTCTGATAGTGCGCGTCAACCTGGATGTTGCCTTTGGCATCTAGGGCCACTGCGGTGTTTTCCAGCCCCAGCCCGTCTACGTGCGGTCGCCGTCCAGTGGCATAGAGCACCAGATCGGTTTCCAGTTGTTCATCGTTGTCGAGGTAGACTTGAAAACTGCCATCGCTGTTGCGCTCGATACGCGAGACATCACTGTTGAAGCGTAGATCAAGCCCCTTTGCGCGCAGCACCTGGGCCATGTGTTCGCGTACGCCCTGATCAAAGCCGCGCAGGAACAGATCACCGCGATACAACTGTGTGGTGTCGCAGCCCAGACCGTGGAAAATACCGGCAAACTCGATGGCGATGTAACCGCCCCCCACCACCACAACCCGCTTGGGAAGCTGCTCCAGAAAGAACGCCTCATTCGAGCTAATGACGTGCTCGCTGCCCGGAAACTCTGGCACGAACGGCCACCCGCCGGTCGCGATCAAAATGCGCTCGCTGCTGTAGCGTTGGCCGTTTACCTCAACCTCATGGGGGCCAACAATGCGCGCCCGGCCCTCCAGCAACTGCACGCCAGCTGACGTAAGCAGGTTGTGGTAGATGCCATTCAGGCGACTGATTTCGGCGTTTTTGTTGGCTACCAAACGTGGCCAGTCGAAGCCTTCGGTATTGAGATTCCAGCCATAACCGGCGGCGTCTTCAATGTCTTCGGCAAAGTGCGCGGCATAGGCCAACAGCTTTTTGGGCACGCAGCCGACATTGACGCAGGTACCACCCAGGTAACGGTCTTCGGCCACCGCCACCCGCGCGCCAAAACCGGCTGCCATGCGGCTGGCACGCACACCACCGGAACCGGCACCAATGACGAACAGATCAAAATCATACTGAGACATGCTGGAGTTCCTGCACCGCTGGATGGGGCGTCCAGCATACCGAATCAGATTACCTCGCGCAGCACAGGCTGAGCCACAGGTGCACCTTGTCGGCCCACGCCAACATGCCGGAAGCCCAGCTCCTGCATGGTCTGCGGGTCGTACTGATTGCGGCCATCGATCAGCAGGGGCGTACGCATGCGCTGCGCCATGAGTCGAAAATCCGGCTGCCGAAACTGCTTCCACTCGGTCAATAGAACAAGCGCCTGGGCCTCATTGAGGGCTGCGTAGGGATCATGGAATAACTGCAGCTGACCCGCGCTGACGGCACTGGAGTAGTGTCGCGCAATGTTGGCGCCGGCTACCGGGTCAAAAGCTTGCACGTGGGCGCCGCACGCCAGCAACGCATCAAGCAGGGTCAGGCTGGGCGCGTCGCGAATATCGTCAGTACCTGGCTTGAAAGCTAGGCCCCAGATCGCCAGAGTACGCCCCTGAAGGTTGCCAAGCTCGCGTTGCAACATGCGCAGCGGCCAGCCTTTCTGCTGCTGATTGCGGGCCTCGACAGCCTGCAGAATCGGCATCGGTGCGCCCTGCTCTGTCGCCATATGCATAAGTGCACGAATGTCTTTGGGGAAGCAGGAGCCGCCATAGCCGCAACCGGCGTAGATAAAGTGATGGCCAATGCGCTGGTCTGCACCAATGCCCTTGCGCACCTCCTCTACATCTACACCCAGCTGCTCACACAGGCTGGCGATTTCGTTGATAAAGGATATGCGCGTGGCGAGAAAGGTATTGGCCGCGTACTTGGTCATCTCGGCGGCGCGACGACTCATGCACAGAATCCGGTCATGATTGCGCACAAAGGGCTCGTAGAGCGCGCGCATTACCCGCTCGGCGTCGGCATCATCGGTTCCCAGTACCACCCGATCCGGTCGCATGAAATCATCAATCGCGGCGCCTTCTTTGAGGAACTCGGGGTTACTGACCACCCGATGCCGCCAGGCGACCTGGCGACGCTGACAATGATGATCCAGAACGCTTTGAACCCGACACGCGGTGCCTACCGGCGCGGTGGACTTGCAAACCACGATGGCTGGCTGATCAAGGGTGCGCCCCAGCTCGGAGGCAACGGCCAATATCTGAGAAATATCGGCGCTACCGTCGGCGGCCGAGGGCGTGCCGACGGCGATAAAGATCACTTCGGCTCGACTGCAGGCGCCCGCTGTGTCCGTGCTGAACGCCAGGCGGCCGGCGCGCTGGTTGGTGGTAATCAAGGCTTCGATACCAGGCTCGAATATCGGCGCTTCACCTCGCTGCAGGGCGTTTATGCGCTGCGTGCTGGTATCGACGCAAGATAGTCGGTTACCCATCTCGGCAAAGCAGGTTGCCGTTACCAGTCCAACGTAGCCACAGCCAATCACCGTGATCTGCATGGTCGCACTCCTCGGTTGCTATGCAGTGATTGCGCCATGGCCTGGTGACACCCGCGTTAAGTGCGCGTGAAGCCTTGATGACTGCTGAGAATGATTTGCATCCTTTCGTCGATACCGTAGAGTGAGCGCTTTTTGCGTACCTACCCATGCAACCGCACTCCAATGAACAGCTGGCCCGCGTCGAGCGGGTGCTTAGCTACATCCACGGCAACTTGCAGGAGCCTCTGACGGTCGCCTCGCTGGCGGCCCGTAGCCGCTGGTCACGCTGGCAACTGCAACGCACCTTTGCCTCGGCTACCGGGTTCAGTGTGGCCAGCTATGTAAGGCGGTTGAGACTTGGCCGCGCCGCCGAGCTGCTGCTGTGTACTGATCAGCGACAGCTGGATATCGCTCTTAGCTGTGGCTTTGACAATGAGATCAGCTTCAATCGCTGCTTTCGTCAGGTTTTCGGTTGCGCCCCCGGTGTCTATCGGCGGCGCGGCCAGCGCAGCAACCTGCTGGTTTCCACCAACCCCGCGCGCTTGCGTCCGCCTCCGGGGCCTTTGGCGAAAGGCAGCTTTCACATCCGTATCGAGACGCTGCCGTCGTTTTGGGTGGCCGGGGTTAGTGACACTGTCTGCGGTCTGGATTCGCCCCATCCGGATTTCGCTACCCGCGTACCGGCCATTTGGCGACGCCTCGATCAACATCTGCTTGGACGTAGCTTGAGCCATGGCGGGGTGCAGCTAGGCGTACTCGTCGTAGCCGATGCCAGTGCTCCTGAGTACAGCTTCCCCTACTGGGCGGCACTGCCGGCTGACAGCGTGCCCGAGCACGCCGCACTGCCCTTTCTGCAAGTGCCGGCTCAGACTTATGCAGTGCTACCGCACTTTGGACCCATTGAGGGGTTGGCAGCGTTGCTGCAGTGGTTCATCGACTGCTGGCTGCCGCAGTCGGGATATCGCGGTTTGTCCGGCCACGATCTGGAGCGCTATGACGCGCGTTACGTGCCGGGCAGCGCAAACAGTTATATGGAGTACTGGGTACCTATTGAATCGGCTGCAGATGCTCCAAATGGTTAAGTGACGGCGTGTTGGCTGCAATAAAATAGAATCTTTCTCATTTGTGATTCTGGAGCACTCATGCCTTACCGCCCACATCATCGCTACTGCGCACTTGCTGCTGCCATCGTGTCCGTTCTCGCCAGCTCAAGCCTGCATGCGCAGGAGCAGGACGGCGAAGCACTCGATAGCCTTACCGTCTACGGCAGCACCTACCGCAACACCGCTACCAAGACGCGTCTGACGCCCCAGGAAACACCCCAGGGCATTAGCGTTATCGACGAGCAAACACTGCTGGAGCGCAATGCCGATAGCGTTGCCACGGCGCTGCGGTATGCCAGTGGCGTCAACACCCAGCTGCGCGGTGGCGCCGTCAACCGGCTGGATCTGTTCAGTATTCGCGGCTTTATCAACTATCAGAATTTCTATGACGGTCTGCAGCTGATTTACAACGACTGGAACCTGCAGCCCCAGATCGACATGCAGGCTGTGCAGCAGGTTGAGGTCTTCAAAGGGCCTACCTCGACACTCTACGGCGCTATGCCTCCGGGCGGCATGGTCAACCTGATCAGCAAGAAGCCAACAACCGAGCAGTACAACAGCGTTGAGCTGACGGCGGGCAGTCACGATCTGCGTGAGCTGAGCTTCGACTCCTCCGGCCAGTTGGGCGACAGCAACCTGAGCTACCGGGTCACCGGGCTTGGCAGCAGCAGCGACGGTCAGGCCGAAACCTCCGAGAACGAACGCCTGATGCTGGCACCCAGCCTGGACTGGCAGGTTAGCGACAGCACGCTGGTTAACCTCAATGTCTACTACCAGAAAGACCCGGATATGGGGATCTACACTACCCTGCCGGCGGCTGGTCTGTTTCAACCCAACGTCAACGGCAAGCTCGATCCGGACGCTTTCAGTGGCGATGAGAACTGGAACACCTACGAGCGCGAAGTGCTGATGGCCGGCTACAAGATTCAACATGACTTCAATGACAGCTGGCAGTTTTTGCAGAATGCTCGTTTTCAGCACGGTGACGCTTATCAGCGCAATACCTACGGCACGACGCTGGACGCTGATCAGCGCACCTACAACCGCCGCGCTTACCTGACTGACGAAACCAGCGAAGGTTTCACCATCGATAACCAGCTGTCTGGCCTGGTGCAAACCGGCGCCATTGAACACAACCTGTTGGTGGGTGTGGATTACCTGCAGTTCGAGAGCGATATCGGCTACGAAGACGCAGCAGCGCCCTCGATTGACCTGTACAACCCGGACCACAGCCAAATCAACGCCGGCTTGCTCGACTTTGCCGCCTCCGGTTACAGCAGTGATTTCACTATTGAAAAACGCCAGACCGGGGTGTATCTGCAGGATCAGATGCGCATTGGTCAGTGGGTGCTGATCGCCGGCGGCCGCCATGACCGCTATGAGGCCAAGGAATACGGTGTGAAGTACGGTGCGGCGGTCGACAATGACCTGAAGCAGAGCAATACGTCCTGGCGCGCTGGCGCACTGTATCTGTTCGATAACGGTCTGGCGCCCTTCGTCAGTTACGCGGAGAGTTTTGAGCCGGTGGCCGGCAGCGATCGCCTGGGCCGCACGTACGAACCCTCGACCGCTGAGCAATGGGAAGCCGGCCTCAAGTTCAACCTCGACGGGGGGCGAACCAATGGCTCGGTTACCGCCTATCGTATCCTCAAGGACAACGTGCTCACACGCGACCCCAATGGCACCGCCTATGATCAGATTCAGGCTGGGCAGGTGCGCTCGCAAGGGGTAGAGCTAGAGGTCAGTAGCCGCCTGACAGACAGCTTCAAAGTCGACGCGAGCTATACCCGCCAGGACGTAGAAGTCACACGCGACAACAGCGGTCTGGAAAGTAAGACACCGGTCTGGGTGCCGGAGCAGATGGCATCCTTGTGGCTCACCTATGACATTTACGCAGGCCTGCTGAACGGCTTGAGTATCAATGGTGCCGTGCGCTATCTGGGCGAGGCAGAGGTCGACGCACTGAACAGCGATGAGGTGCCGGACGTAACCCTGGTAGACCTGGGGTTGAGTTACGACCTGGGCGTCGCAGCGCAGAACCTGTCAGGGGCCACGCTTCGCATGTCAGTGAGCAACCTGTTCGATGAGCGTTATTACAGCTGCTACGACACCCTCAACTGCTGGTTTGGTGCCGAGCGCTCCCTGCAGACCAGCGTACGCTACGACTTTTGACCTGAATGGCTCTGGAATAGATATTTCAGAGAGCCCTATGCGGGCATGACGTTGCCCGCTACAATCGGCTGCAGGTCATTTCACTGCAGCCGATTGTGACAGGCATGATGCCGGAAAACTCGCACTGGATTGTGCAGCTCAACTACAAGAACCGCACGGGCTCGTTTGCTCTGCTGTTCGCTGCCATCGCCGTTCACCTGAGCGCAACCGATACAGGTTGGTTGCTCTGGACTTCGCTTTTTCTGCAGTTTCTGGTGTATCCGCACGTCATGCATCAACGAGCGGTACGCTCCGGTCGCCCCCTCTTCACCGAGCTAAACAGTCTGCTGCTGGATGGTCTGCTGTTTGGCATCTGGATTGGCCTGCTCGGCTTTCCACTGTGGATCAGCTACACCATGGTGATCGGTGTGACGATCAACCTGATGGTTTTTCGCGGACCCATGGGCTTCTTTCAGGCCGCCCTCGCCCTGGCAATCGGTGTGCTCATCGTTTATCTGGCCGGTGGCGCCCACCTGACACCGCATCACAGCTGGTTGGCGGACCTGCTTTGCATGCTGGGCTTAACGCTCTACCTGATGATGGTCGGCAACGTGGCTTTTTCACGCAACTTGCGCATTCGCGAGACACGCGAACAGCTGCGTGCGAGTGAAAGTGCCCTGCAGGACGCCAACCATGCGCTGCAGCAGCAGTTGACTGAAATTAACCTGCTGCAACAACAGCTTCGCGATCAGGCAGATCGTGACCCACTGACCGGCGCCTACAATCGCCGTTACCTCGACGTGAGTATTGCAAGAGACTTGGCCTACTGCGCTCGCCACCAGCTGCCACTAGCGCTGATCTTGATTGATATAGACCATTTCAAGGCGGTGAACGACCAATACGGCCACCAGGCAGGTGACCTGGTGCTGACGGCTTTGGCTGATCTGCTTTCCCTGTACTCAAGAGCAAGCGACCTGGTGTGCCGCTTTGGCGGAGAGGAGTTTCTGGTGGCGCTGCCTAACACTGATCTGGCCACCGCAACACAGCGGGCTGAGCAGTACCGTTGTGCCTTGGCCGCTATTCGGCTGGATTGGCAAGGTATCCAGCTGAGTAGCAGTATCTCCCTTGGCGTAGCCGGCTTTCCGGACCATGGACATGACATGGAAGGGCTATTACGCAGCGCGGACCTGGCGCTTTATCGCGCCAAGCACCAGGGGCGTAACAGGGTTGAGGTGTTTGCGGCTAGCTGATAGCGACGCCAAGCCAGATGTGCACAAAAATCAGACCCAGCATGATAAGCGCCCCCACCCAGATTAGCGCCACACCAACTCGCCCTTCCACTTTGCCCCAGCCTATGCAGATCAGCAGTAGACTGACGGTAAAAAAACCAATGGTTATCCAGAAAACATCACCTTGCATGAAGCACTCCTCGGTATTCTGCTTACCTCAGAATAGGCGATCTTGAGCGGTAGCGGGGTGATCTGGGTCAGCGTGACGACGCCAAGGTAGGAGTTGCGGACCGGAATAGTATCTTCGGACCGCACTACTTTTGCTGCAGATGGCTGAAAGGCATGCGGTAGATGGTGCCCGGAGCCGGGGTCGAACCGGCACGATGTTGCCATCGAGGGATTTTAAGTCAATCTACCCCCATATCTTGTGTTGAGCAGAGAAAAGCTGCGTACAGCCTTCATGAGCTGAGTTCGCATGATTAGGGCTTTGTTTTCCTTTCAAATCAACAAGATACTCTTGATCTCATGGCAATTTTGGCTAGACCGGCAAGAGATCGAAGGCTGGGCACAGATGGGCTCAGCTGGGCCGAAAGTTTCCATGAAAGTTTCCATGGGTTTCCATCAGGGCGCAGGTGTAATGGGGCTTCCAGGTGCTCAGATGTCATCAGAAGTTTCCATGGATTTCACAGCGATCCGGTTTTCGGGGGTAAGAAAAGTGGCAAAGGCCGAGCTTCAATTCACGCACGATGCGATCAGAGCGCTTGAGTGCAGCGCAGGTAAATCAGAGCAGATCTTCTACGACAAAACTCAACGCGGGCTCGCGCTTAGGGTTACAGCGAGGGGCGCAAAAACGTTCGTTGTCATAAAGAGAGTCAACGGCACAATAAAACGAATTACGATCAGCAAGTACGACTCGAAAGCAAAAATCGTGTCGATTCGAGATCAGGCCGCCAAGCTGATTGGTGAAATAGATGAGATCATTGAGCGAGAAAAACTAGATAAGCAGTCAAGCTTTGTGACGGTCGAAAGCACTTTCGAGAAGATGATGAAGGCGAAGCAAAGGATCACTCAAGCGACACGAGAAGACTACCGTCGAACGTTCAAAAACTACCTCTCTTCTATTGCTGATGTATCGCTTGGTGACTTCGACTATGAAGATGTGATAGAGCTTCACGCGAGCATTACTAAACCCGTTTTGCGGGCAAACGGGACGATGTCAAAAGAACGAAAACGTGCAGCAAATAAGGCCCTCGGCTTGTTGGGTTCTATCTATCGATTCGCAATAGTCACAAGCAGACATGAAGGCAAATCACTGATTACATCGAACCCGGTCGAGATTATGCGCGAGATGAACATCTGGCATGAAGACCGTCGAAGCAAAATCAGGATTGAGCACGACAAGCTGGCTAGCTTTATTAATGAGTGTATTCAGATCTGCAATGATGGGCCTGAGCGAAATGTCGCGTCAGCGTTTGCATGCGCATCTGCTGCCGTACTCTTTATGCTGTTTACTGGTGTTCGTCCAGATGAGGTTGCAAAAATCAGGAAAGCGTACGTTAATCATAAAATGCGCGCCATTGTTTTCCCTGAGCGCACAAAAGAAAACGAGCAAGATACGCTTAAAAATGGTGAAGAGTTTCATCTTATGCTCAATGATACTGCATACAGCCAGGTTCTTTTTTCGATGAAACACAGCACATCAAGATACGTGTTCTCTGGCATTCAGCTGGATCGACTGCCCGAGTCTGTTGTTCGTGATTACATGATGAAAATTGGTGGTCGAATTGGTCAGCATCTACCCAGAAAGATTGCCAGGGCGACATTTATCTCAATTGCTGAATCTTCAGAAATAGGCCCATACCAGATTAAAGTTCTTTGCAATCATGATGGTTATGGCAGTAGCGTTGACGTAACGGATGGTTACAAGACTATGTATGCTCACGAAGTAAGAGCAGCAGCACAAAAGGTAGAAGAAAAGATCTACCAGATAACCGGCTGCAAAAAGAATGTGGTATGTCGAGGTCAGCTTGAAAATTTCACTGATATCGATGAAAGCCGGATCAGGAAGATAAGTGTTCACTTATAACTACTGCAAATAAAGATGAGACCTGTTGCCGCCGGCGTCGTAATGTTGCGATTTTTGCTCTAGTCTCTTGCGCGATAGGATTGAAACCGCTCTCCCCTAGTGCGAACTTCGCTCTCACCTATAGCGATTTTCGCACCCCCTCTTTATGAATTCTCTATATTCCGTGCTGCCCTCAAGTGAATCCCGCAGAGCCTGATGGCAAAGTTGGTTATATTTGTAAGCTGGGTATTGTTTTATGTTTTCCTTATTTGCAACAATACAGCGCGTCATTGGTTTGCTGCTGATCTGGATAAATAAGTTTGGATGCCTAGTTGGCCGGGCGCGGTGTTTTATTCCTTGTGGATGTTATGGCAGCAATAAAAAATGCGCGGCTATGGGAACTATAAAAATAATATGATGAAGCTTTCGCTACAGCTTATTGCGCGCGTCAAATCCGGTCTATCCAGAACTCAGCGAAGAGGTCTGATGTGGGTGCCACGCCCTGGCTCTCATTTCCGGCCCAAGCCGGCTACCGAATTTGATGTCAAACAAAGCCAAGCAGCACACTGCTGGAGCGCGTACCCAGGGTACGAGCTCATGCGCACGAGTACGTGCGCACACACCATACCCGCGCTTCGGGTATGGGGGCGCAGTGGCGGCATGGTGTTGGCGAGGGCATCACGAACAACGGTGAGGTGAGGCCCAGCCAATATCATGCCGACATGTTTTTTCGCTCCGACGAGGAGCGAAAAAACAAGCGCCCCTTCGCGAAGCGGCTGCTTTTGACATCAAAAAAATAACAATAACTATAAGGATGCTAACATGCTGAAGAGCACCGAAGAACGATACCGAAAACTGGCAAGAAACTTCTACAAAACGAGAATGCCAGGCACACAGCTCTCAACAAGCGGGATATGCGAAGCATTGACGAGATGTGCAGCAGACTACAGACCCGGCTACTTCAGAGTCCTGAAAAATGCACTGTCATTCGACGTTCGTGAACGTGGCTACTCAGAAGCCGCCAAGCGAATCCTGTTAACGCCTAATCCAACCACCTTGCCTGGCAGCGCCATCCCTCCCAAAGAGAAGCTTTACGCAGTTAAAGCCCTGAGCGAGGATGATATTGCCGCACTTCTGCATCACCTCGGAAAAACACGACACTACGACGTTTTTGCTGCCGTTACGCTAGCTTGGCTACTCGGCGTCCGGCCCTGTGAGATGCACTCGATTCAGGTCACGCGTGAGGGGTTCCATATTATTGGAGCAAAAAAGGACGACCAAGGCATCAGGGGTGCCGACCGAGATATAACGTTCCCAAACCAAACAGATTTTGAGCTTGCGGCTAAAGCAGTAGACCTGTATCGACACTCACACCGCAGCGCTGCGGCAATCAGGGATACTCTGCGAGAACAATGCAGGCAGCTTTGGCCCAGACGTAAAGTACAGCCAACGCTAAGAAGCTTACGGCACCAGATGGGCTCCAACCTCAAAGCCTCTGGCATAAACCCCAGGCTCATGGCGTACATCATGGGGCATCGGTCTACGCGGTCGATTGAGCGATATGGAGACAGGCGCACGGCAACGAAGCGCAGTTTCTCGTTGCCGTGCGCCGCGCCTAACGCAGACCTTTCGAAAGTTAGAATCAGCAGGAAAAGTAAACCAGTGTGGTATTCGGCAGAGCCTGCGGCTAAGGGCGTCAGCCCCAAAAGTACGCACCAACAGACTAAGCGTCGCACGGTTTAACAACAATCTGCACGGCGCTAGGGACTCGGTGCCAGCGTATCGAGTAACTAGTGACATGCTTCGCGTACGGGTTCCAAAAAGCGGAAAGAAGGTAACCGTCCGGGCAACACACCTCCTCAATTCCGCCTGGTAGCGGCATGGTGTCCACCTGTTTTTGGTGGACACCATTTCAAGCCCCTTGCGGAGGAACTCCCGTGCCAGGCCTACGCCGCTCCTATCCCAAATCCTTCAAGGCCCAGGTCGTCGAGGAGTGCAGCCAGCCCGGTGCCTCGGTTGCCGGCGTAGCCTTGAGTCATGGCCTTAACGCCAATCTCGTGCACAAGTGGATTCGCCGCCAGCAGGCACAGCTGCCTGCTGTACCCTCCAGTTTTATTCCGATCCCTCTCGTCCCGAGCCTACCTGCTACCCCGAGTGCTGCCGACATGGCCATCCAGATCGTTATTCCTCATCGGGTCGGCAAGCTGTCGGTGCAGTGGCCGGGCAACGACCCTGAAGGTTGTGCTCGTTTCCTGCGCGAGCTGCTGAAGTGATCCGCATTGAACGCATTTGGCTCGCCACTGAGCCTCTGGACATGCGCGCCGGCACTGACACAGCGCTGGCCCGCGTAGTCGCCGTATTCGGGGCGGCGCAGCCGCACTGCGCCTACCTGTTCGCCAACAAGCGCGCCAACCGGATGAAGGTGCTAGTGCATGATGGTGTGGGCATCTGGCTTGCCGCACGGCGACTGAATCAGGGCAAGTTCCACTGGCCAGGCGTGCATCGTGGTCTGGAGGTCGAACTCGACGCTGAGCAACTCCAGGCCTTGGTGCTCGGTTTGCCATGGCAGCGAATCGGTTCCAGCGGCGCAATTACAGTGCTCTGAACCCCGCTTATCAGCTGTTGCAGTGACCGTGCTTTGGTAAAATCCACGGCATGACTTCCTCGCCCAATCTCGACCAAATGACGCCCGAACAGCTGCGCGCCCTCGCTGCGCAGTTGCTGTCCAAGGTCGACACCATGGGCCGAGAGAGCCGCCGCGACAAGACAGTCATCGAGCAACTCTCTCACGAGATCGCCATCCTCAAGCGGCACAAATTCGCTAAGCGCAGTGAGCAAATCAGTCCGGCGCAAGGCAGCTTGCTGGATGACTTGCTCAACACCGACCTCGAGGCTATCGAGGCAGAGCTGAACGCGCTCCGGCCTGAGCCTGCCGCAACCTCATCGCGCCAACAGCCCAAGCGCGCTCCGCTGCCATCCCAGTTCCCACGTACGGTCATCCGCCATGAACCGGAGAGCACACAGTGTGCCTGCGGGTGCCAACTTCAGCGCATCGGCGAAGATGTGAGCGAGAAGCTGGATTACACACCTGGCGTGTTCACCGTCGAGCAACATGTGCGTGGCAAATGGGCCTGTCGTCAGTGCGAAACGCTGATCCAGGCGCCTGTGCCGGCCCAGGTGATCGACAAGGGCATTCCCACCGCCGGCTTGTTGGCCCATGTAATGGTGGCCAAGTTCGCGGACCACTTGCCGCTGTATCGCCAGGAAAAGATCTTTGGCCGTGCAGGCTTGGTCATATCGCGTTCGACGTTGGCGCAGTGGGTAGGCCAAACCGGCGTGCAGCTCCAACCCTTGGTGGATGCATTGCGCGAGGCAGTGCTAGCTCAAGACGTTGTACACGCCGATGAAACACCGGTGCAGATGCTGGCACCCGGCGAGAAGAAAACACACAGGGCTTACGTCTGGGCCTACTGCACTACGCCGTTCTCAGCACTGAAGGCGGTAGTCTATGACTTCAGTCCCAGCCGTGCTGGCGAACATGCGCGTAACTTCCTGGACACCTGGAATGGCAAATTGGTCTGCGATGACTTCGCAGGCTACAAGGCTGGCTTCGAGCAGGGCATCACCGAAATCGGTTGCATGGCGCATGCGCGGCGCAAGTTCTTCGACCTGCATGCCGCCAACAAAAGCCAGCTGGCCGAACAAGCGCTGCACTCGATTGGCGGGCTGTATGAAGTCGAACGGCAAGCCAAAGACCTGAGTGACGAGGATCGCTGGCGAATACGCCAGGAAAAGGCCAAGCCCCTAGCCGACACCTTGCATACCTGGATGATGGCGCCGTGCCCATCGATAACAATGCGGTCGAGAACCAGATCAGACCGTG
>CERX01021686.1_pt1 | contig 27730 bp, 23 predicted proteins | sample 350251 | NCBI WGS metagenome assembly CERX01 (sample SAMEA2621044, study PRJEB7988) | marine metagenome | biome: marine biome (ENVO:00000447); feature: deep chlorophyll maximum layer (ENVO:xxxxxxxx); material: "saline water (ENVO:00002010), including plankton (ENVO:xxxxxxxx)" | depth 50 m
TTCCTGAGGAAGATCCAAACGCAATTGTAGATGATGAATATATTGATTTCACTTCTGGGTATGTCCAAAGAGCTCTAGATAGATTGCCTAAACAAGGCAAGAAGTCACCATGGCGTCAATATCAAAATTACTTAAAAGATATTTTTTTAGTCAGATTATTTTCAATCAAAGATTCAACGTTGAAGTTTTATAATCCTAAATAATATTTGGCGCACCCGGAGAGATTCGAACTCCCGACCCCTTGGTTCGTAGCCAAGTACTCTATCCAGCTGAGCTACGGGCGCGTGTACTAAAAAAAATATTATATGATCAATTCAATTCTTCTGCTTGCCTTATTTGGACTTATTTTTAGTTGTTCGTATAATAAGTCTAGTTATGAAAGCTATTCAAGAAATCGAAAATTATAGTACAAATGAGATGGTTAGCCAGCTCAAATTAAGGGACTATATCAATGAGGTGGAAGAACTTGGCTATACTGTTATTCCTCCAGAAATGGTTGCATCACAAGAAACACGCAATTTTATACTAAATAAGATTATTAAAATTGCTGAATTTAAAACTGGTAATACAATTGATATAGAATCAAATACAAATCATGGTAATTATAAGGCTATTCCTCAAACAGAAAGTCAGTTTGTTTTATACCATTTACTATTTGAAGATGAGATATTTGAGCAATGGCTAATGAATGAAACTATTCTATGCTTATCTTCTTATTTTCTAAATAACCAAGCTCAATTATCTAGTATGTCATCTTTTATAAAATGGAAAGGAGAAAATTACAAAGATTCTATGGGTCTTCATGCTGATACACAGCCTTCTCCAAATGGAAAATTACCGTCTGAATGGGTTGATGCATGTAATAGTGTTCTTTGTTTAACTGAATATACAAAAGATGATGGAGCGTTAGCTGTTGTACCTGAATCACATAAGTTTGCAAGACAGCCAACGCTTGAAGATTATAATGAAAATGAAGTTATTCCTATTGAAGCGCCAGCAGGGTCATTAATTTTTTGGCATGGAAATCTTTGGCATGGAGCATTTCCTAAGTTGACAGACGGTTTGAGGGTAAATCTAACTACATTTATGACACATAGAAGAATTAAAACCCAAGAAAATATTAAAGAAAAAATTACTCAAGAAATGCTTAACAGAAACCCAGGAAAACAATTTGCAAGAATGGTTGGCATAAATGATTCTAATGGTTTTGATCAAAATGGCCCTAATTTAGATGGAATTATTAATTATGGAACCGAAGATCAAATGAAAAGATTCACATTTAATGTAAAAGATTTATAAAAGGGTGTAATTATAATTATGGATGGAATTAGTTTAGAAGTCATGTATGGAAAACTTTCTTCTATTTCAGAAGAGATGCAGCTCATAATCTTAAAATCTGCACATTCAAGAATGGTTAATGAGGCTTGCGATGCTACATCTGCACTATTAGATGATCAGGGAAGAAATATTTCACAAGCAGTATCAATACCAATTCATTTAGGTTGCTTAACGGTACTTGGAAAACTTCTTGCAGATACTTATCCGCAAGGAGTTGCAAAAGATGGCGATTGTTACATTGTTAATGATCCATACTCAGGAGGAACGCATCTTCCTGATATTGCAATAGCAGCTCCTTCATTTCTTGGAGAAAAATTAATTGGATTTGCAACTGTAATGATTCATCATCAGGATATAGGAGGAATGCTACCAGGAAGTGCTTCTGTTTATGCTCATGATTTATATTCAGAAGGTTTAAGACTGCCCTTAACTAAAATAATTGATCAGGGAGAAATTAATCATGATTTGGTTGGGTTGATGAAATCAAATAGTAGAACACCAGAGACACTTCAAGGAGATTTATTTGCTCAAATAGCCGCAGGTTTTATGGGAGCTAATAGAATGAGTCAATTAGCAGATAATTATGGCTTAGATCTTCTTAAGGAAGGAGTTAATGAGCTTCTTGATTACACTGAGAAGCTTACAAGAGCTGAAATCCAAAATATACCTGATGGCGAATATAAATTTCATGATTGGGTCGATAATGATGGATCGGTGAATAATAATGATCCTTTAAAAATTGCGGTGAAGATGACTGTTAAAAAATCAAATATAAATTTTGATTTCACAGGAACTTCTGCTCAAGTAGAGACGGCTATAAACAATGTGCCTTCTTCAGCAACTTCAGCTGTTATGTTTGGAATTAGAACATTAACAGGAGATAGTTCTCCAGATAATGAAGGGGGTTTTAGACCCTTATCGATCAACTTTCCAAAAGGTAGTATTGTGAATCCAGATTTTCCTGCACCTGTTGCATCTAGAAGTGTATCTTTAAGAAGGGTGGTTGATGTAATTTTAGGAGTTCTAGCAAAAGCTATTCCAGAAAGATATCCAGCTGCTAATTGTGGACAAGCATCTGTAATTTATTGTGGCTCTATTAATCAAGACACAAATGAAAGCATCGTTGGAGCCATAGGTGGGCCATGGATGGGAGGTATGGGAGCCAGACCTAATAAAGATGGTATTGATACAACTGATCATGACGCCTCAAATGTTTATCATGTTCCAATAGAAGTTAGCGAGGCCGAACTTCCAATTAGATTTAATAAAATGGAGCTTTGGAAAGATTCTGGGGGTGCAGGAAAATGGAGAGGAGGCTTAGGATTTCATTCTGAGGTTGAATGGTTAAAAGGAAATGCTACTGCATCTTTAAGAAGGGATCGGCATAAGTTTAATCCATGGGGGTTATCTGGCGGTCATTCAGGACCAAGATGTAAAACTGCTCTAAGGAAGAAAAATTCTAATAGTAAAATAATTCCTGGAAAAAGCCATATAGAATTAAATGAGGGCGATATTTTAGAATTATGGACCACTGGAAGTGGAGGCCATTCTAATCCTCTGAAACGGGATATAAACCTAGTCTTAAATGATTATCTAGATAAAAAAATATCTCAAAAATCAGCTTATGAAATCTATGGAGTTGTCATCACTAATAAAAAAATTAATATTTTAAAAACAAAATCACTGCGTAAAAAACTTTCTAAAAAAGTTGCTTAAATTCTTCAATAATATTTCTTCATCTAAGTATTACCCATGGTATGTAGTAGGGGTATTAATGTTTGCATATACTGTTGCTTTTATTGATAGGCAAATTTTAAGTTTATTAGTTCAGCCCATTAAAGAAGACTTGGGTATTTCTGATACTCAGATCGGTTTATTGGCCGGATTGGCCTTTGCAATTTTTTATTCATTTATTGGTATCCCGATTGCTAAATTGGCTGATACAAAAAACCGTGTAACCATTATCTCTGTTGGTGTTGCATTGTGGACTTTTATGACAGCCCTGTGTGGTTTAACAAAAACTTATTTTTATCTTTTTCTAGCCAGAGTAGGAGTTGGTGTTGGAGAGGCAGCATTATCACCCGCAGCATATTCAATGATTGCAGATTATTTTCCAAAAGAAAAATTAGGAAGAGCTATTGGTGTTTATGTTATTGGACTATATCTCGGAGCAGGTTTAGCGATGTTAGTTGGAAGTGCAGTTATCTCTATGGTATCAAATATGCCTTTAATTGAATTGCCATATTATGGAATCATCAAACCGTGGCAGCTTACATTCTTGTTAGTTTCCATCCCGGGAATTTTAGTTTTAATTTTGCTTATAACAATAAGGGAACCAGAAAGAGTTAGCCATACTGGCTTAGAGTTTCAAGATCAAACTACTTTTAAAGAAGTAGTAATTTATTTATGGGGATTAAGAAAAATTTTTATTAATTTAAATATTGGAATATGTATAAATGGAGCAGTAATAGCTGGTTTTATGGTTTGGATCCCTGAGTGGCTCCGGAGGACTTTTGAAATTACTATAGTTGATGCTGGTCTTATTTATGGTTTAGCTTTACTGATTTTTGGATCAATTGGACCTTTTATGGGTGGATGGGTTTCAGACTATCTAGCAAAAAAAAATTATAAAGACGCACCAATGAGAACAGTATTATACGCAGCTATTTTAACCATACCTTTTGCGGCAATAATGCCACTTGCACCAAATCTTTTTTTTGGAGTTATTTTATTATGCATTGTTACTTTTCTTTTTTCTGTCCCCCAAGGACTGCCACCAGTTGTAATGCAATTAATAGCTCCTAATCATATGAGAGCTCAAACGACTGCAATTTTTATGCTTTTCAGCAATCTTTTTTCCTATGCATTTGGAGCAGCAATTATCGCTGTAATTACTGATTATATTGGCTATGAAAATGCTTTAAAGTACTCGATGTCAATTGTTAGCATATGCTTGATACCAATCGGCTCATATTTTGTTTATCTAACTTTGCAGCCTATGCGAGATTTTAATAAATAAAAATTCTTAAAAAAAAAGGGGCAAACTAGCCCCTTTTTTATCTATACGAGAATTAAGATTAAAATCTATAATCTAAACTTAGACCATATGTTCTTGGCATCCCTGTAACATAAACGCCCCATCCAGTCGCACCACTTGCTCCAAGAGTATCCATAATATAAACATCATCTGTTAGGTTTTTACCCCAAAATGAAATGCTAGTTTTATCATCACTTAGCTTCCAGGTAATTCTTGCATTTAGTAGTTTATTGGTAATCTTTAACATAGGAATATTTACGACTTCTTTGTAGTGATCTCCCTCATAAACATAGTCAATGAAGACATTCATAGAACCACCAGTCTCAAGAGGAGTTTCATAATCCATAGCAATGTTGTAATTAATTTCAGGTGCATTTGGAAGTTTTCTTGCTGAATTCCCTAATGGGCCATCAAAATTAGTTCCAGGATCATTATTTTTAGTATTTAATTTTCCAAGCCCAATTTGCCACTCTAAATTATCAGTAGCCATATAATTAAACTCAGCCTCAAATCCATTAACGTCAGCATCAGCTAGATTGGTTAAGAAGTTCAAGACTAGTCCATCACCTGTCTCTCTAGCAGTTGCTGCTTGTAATCCTTGATATGAATAATCAAAAACTGCTAAATTAAGATTAGCTCGACCATCCAGAATTGTAGCTTTATATCCAATTTCTATTGACTCTACTTCCTCTTCTTTAAAAGGTTTATATAGTCTTGGATTTGTATTTAGGCCGCCATTAATTCCACCAGGTTTATATCCTGTAGCCAAACTAGCATACCAAAGAGTATCTTCATCAGGTGTATGATTTATTGCTGCTCTCCAAGTAAAAGCAGTTTCATCCAGTCCACATGGATCTACAAATGCATTCGGACATTCCGCAAAAGTTACAGCAGGTTGATCTGCAGAAACACCAAATATTAACCCAACTTTAGAGACCATATTCATTTTATCTGTTAGATATCTTCCGCCTAACTCAAATGTTGTTTTGTCTGACAATTCCCATATTCCTTGAGCATAAATAGAATTATTTTTTCTTGCCTGAGTGTATTGCAGCCAAAAATTAAATCCAACCCAGTCTGAAGTAAAGCCAACTCTTGGAGGGCTTTCTGCAACATCATCTTCAGAGATTTGAATTCCTGCAATCCAACTAAATGATGAATCATCGTTATTAGAAACTAATCTAAACTCCTGAGACCATGCTTCCATTTGGGTATTGAATAAAAAATCTAGGAATAATGCAGGGTTACCATCAGATTCTTTTGGTTGAACTCTGTCGTATTCTGTAAAGCTAGTAATTGATTTTAAATCAAAGTTTTCATAACCCTGAGTAATAGTTAAAGTCATTAACTTGTGATCATTTTCTAGGGTAGCATTTTCATTAATGGGCGTTCCTGGTGCATTAGTATAGTCTCCAGCATACCAATCATTATCAGTATCGCTGTATCCCAAGGTATCAAAACAAGTGGTGGGATCTAGTCTGCCGGCTAAATAGGCATCGCAATAACCCCCACCTTTCTTATTAGTTCCAATATGTTGAAAATAAACTGGTTGAGATCTATCCTCACTAGAAGCTACTTTGAATAGAACAGAAGTATCATCTTTCTCCCATAATAATTGCATTCTTACTGAGGTAATATCTACTTCACCCACATCATTACCAGTGGTTCTATTATGAACCCATCCTTCATTTTGTTGATTGCTTACAAAACTTACTCTTGCTGAAGTGTTTTCACCAATTGCTCCACCATAAGCGCCTTCAAGCTTTCTCTTTTCAAATTTACCTGTATCAAGATTTATAAAACCTTCGCTTTCCATAGTAGGTTTTCGTGAATAATAATTGACAGCTCCACCATTGGTATTCCTTCCAAATAAAGCACTTTGAGGTCCTTTTAATACCTCAACTCGCTCCATATCATAAAGCTGAGCTCCCATGCTAACAATTGATGTTTGGAAAACCTCATCAATAAATAGGCCTACACTCGCAGTATCACTTGCTTGAAAACTATTCATTCCTACCCCACGTATTGTATAAATAGGCATTGAATTCCCCCAAGCATATTTAACATCTACATTTGGTGCTTGATTAGCAACATTTGTAATATCATCCCAGTTTAATTGGTTTAAATCTTCATTGTTAAATGCATTAATTGCAATATTTACATCTTGCAAACTTTCATCTCTTTTAGTTGCAGAAACAACAATCTCTTCAATTTCTTGCTGCGAATTAACATCTGTAGAAAAAAATCCCATGGTCAAAAATGGAATAGAGATCAAAATAGTTATAAATTTTTTCATAAGCCCTTCATGTTTAATTTAGTTACTTGTTAAAATTTAGCACAGCTTAGTCTAGTTGTGCAAGTCTTGAATTCTGTTATGCAAGGATATCAATACTTATAAGTTATTAGCACTTATTACACTTGTTCTATAGGGCTTTAGGCATAAATAAAGAGCAATTATTGAAAAGGGGAGAAATATAGCTGAGACCAAAGAGATTGAAAGAAATAACATATTTTCATCTTTAAAAATAAAATCAGTAGCAACGGCAACAATACTAGGCCCCAAACCTATAGAGCAAAAAGTTGAAATAAAAAAGAATATTGCTACAACTTGAGCTCTAATATGATTTGGTGCAATCATTTGAATGGCTACTGGAGACATAGCCTGTTGCAAAAACATTGTAAATGAAAAGATTCCAAGCATAATAGTCGTAATAAAAGAGTCAGTGATTAATGGTGTTAATACCATTATTGGCATAAGCATACAAAAGACAATTAAAGCGCATCTTATTGGTGCATCTATGTATCCTTTGCTAAAAATATAATCATGAAACCTTCCCCCTAAAACGGCTCCTAAAGATCCAAAAATTGCCAACATCAAGCCAAATACATAACCAGCATTACTTATATCCCAGTCGAAAGATCTCCTAAGATGCTCAGGAATCCATGTTAAAAAACCATAAAAAACCATTCCGCCAAATGAATAAGCAACTGTTATGCATAAGAGAGTCTTAAAATTCTTCTTTATAAATGGAATTAATAGAACCTTTGAGGTAGTTGCATCTATATTGTCAAAAATATCCCTTCTAACTGGTTCCTTAACAGATAGCTTAATTAATATAGCAAGCAAAATTCCTGGCAGTCCCACTATTAAGAAGGTTACCTGCCAGGGTCTAAGAGTTCCTATAAAAGGAAAATTAATATCTCCGATGCTAGACACATAACTTAAAATTGCTCCTCCAAGAACTAGTGCAAATCCTGTGCCAAGAGACATTCCAAGCATATAAAAACCAACCGCCGTACCAAGTTTTTCTTTTGGGAAGTAATCTGGTATCAGTGAATAGACGGCTGGAGTCAGAGTTGCTTCTCCCACCCCAACTCCCACCCGAGCAAGAAAAAGTTGCCAATAGTTTTTTGCAAGCCCACACACTCCTGTCATTAAGCTCCAAAAAAAGACTCCTAAAGCAATAATATTTACGCGATTTCCCTTATCAACCAATCTAGCGATTGGAATTGCCATAGAGATATAAAAAATAGAAAATGCAAAGCCAATTAATAAACTAACTTGAGTATCGTTAATGCTTAAATCTGTTTTAATTGGTTCTATCAGTAATGTCATGACTTGACGATCTATAAAAGAGACTGCAAATGAAAAAGTCATTAGGAACAATACATACCAAGAATATTTCAAATCTACCATTTCTTTAGTTCGATTATTCATATAGATCTTATGAGTGGGATCTATTAAATGTTTTTATTGTCTTGCTTCTATCTGTTCCACCACTTTTTTCGGAAGAGGTTCCCAGAAAATCATCTCTTCCCAGCATTGTTCTTAATTTAGAATTTTTATTTTTAAGCCATGCTTCATCAAGGTGGTCATAGTTTTCAATCGTTCGCATCATCAATCTTGAAAAAGAAATATGCAAAACAACCCTTTTTCCATTTTTTGTTCTTGGATAATTTCCATGCCAAGTGGAGCCTAACCAAAACACAAGCGATCCTTTTTTACATATTATAGGAATTGCCCCTTTTTCAGATTTGATTTCTTTTGGAAGCGGCTGTCTTCTTGCCAGATGACTTTTAGGTATAACCTTGGTTGGCCCTGCACTAAGAGTAAAATCATCGCATGGCATACATGCTGTAATCATTAATGGATATCTAGGCAGTGGAGCAGGAGTCCATGCTGAATCAATATGGATTTCAAAATTTCCAGCACCTTTTGGTCTAATGCCCCCGAGTAACTGAGAAAGCAATGCTCCTTTACCAACAGCATATTCAATTACTGTTAATAGTTTTGGATTTGTGACAACTTTTTCAAATATTGGATCTCTTCCAAGCAACATTGCTGCAGAAAGATCTTTAAAATCTCCTTCAGACTTATTAGAAAGAGAGATAATCTTATTTCTAATCTTTTTTGTAAAAGCATCATCAAATACATTTTCAAGGATGCAATATCCTTCATTTTTTAAGGTATCTAATTGGTGATTGATATGTAATTTTTTTGCAGATTTTTTTATTGATGCTGATATCGATAGAGGCTCTGGTGAAATATAAGTTCTTTTTTCAGTTTTACTTGGCCCAGGTGGAAATTCCCTTATTGACTCTTCCATAAATTTAATCAGTCTTCGGGCTTTAATATCTTCATGCCTGGTGTATCTGGCATGTAACTATGATCGCTCACTATTAAACCCTTTTTTTTATCAATTACAAAAAATACTGCAAAATTCCATTCTTTCTTAATTCCATCAACTGATTCAGTATTAATAACTCCTTCAATTGAAACTTTGTTTCCAGAAGCAATTTTATTTGAAATTAGCATTTGTCTTGATTTGGTTTGCTGCTCAATCTCTCCTTCACCTTGATCCCAGAAATCTCTATCACCGCCTTTTTTAACTACATAGTAATTTTGAATTGGTGCAAAAACTTCTAGATCGCTCTCGTAGGAATAACATTCCAGCATCTCTTTATGAGATCCTCCAGGAAGAGTCCAAGCATTCAGCCATTTATTAATAAGTTCAAGATTTCTTTTTTCAATTTTATTCATTCCAGTCACCTCTTTAATTGATTAAAAATATTTTCAGCAGAAGAAACATCAACAGGCCCGCCAGGAATTTCTAAATTTAACTTTTCCAATATACCGTTATTAATAATCATTGAAAATCTTTCACATCTAAAACCTAAATGAAACCTTGTGCAATCCATCTCTAACCCAATTGAATTAAAAAAATGACAGTGAGCATCAGCTAACATTAAAATTTTCTCTCCAACATTACAGTGCTCACCCCATGCATTCATTACAAATGCATCATTTACAGATACACATACAATTCTATCAATGTTGAGATCATAAATTTTATTGGCTAATTTTAAATATCCTGGAATTTGAACATTAGTACTTTTAGGGGTAAAAGCACCAGGTACGGAAAAAAGAACAATTCTCTTATTGGCAAAAATATCATCTGAATAAATGGATTCTTGCACCTCACCATTTTGTATTTTAAAAATATTACCTGGAATTTTATCTCCAGGCTTAATTATTCTAGATGTATGGGGTTTGTTAATTTCTCCTTTCGTCATTGCTATTTTTTTGTATTCTTATTAAATATATAAGATAAATCTAATAAAACAAGTAACTAAATGTATTTAATATAGTGATTTTTTAACGATATATATTGTAAGTTCTATAATAAAAGTTATTATTAATTTACCTAAGTTGTTATGAGCCCTGAATGACCCCTTGTAAAAATAATTTAGATTTATACATTTTTGGGGCTCATATTTACAGTTTCATAAAATCTAATATTATTAATAAAGAGAGGATTTAATTAAATGTCCAAAAATTTAGAGATTGGTATTGATATTGGGGGTACTTTTACAGACATTTTTATTAAGGATTTAGATACAAATTCTTGGATAGTAAATAAGGTTCCGTCCACACCGCCTGAATTTAGCACCGGATTTATGAATGGTGTTAATCAAACTTTGGCAATGGCCTCAAAAAACATAATGGACATTAACAGAATAATTCATGGAACAACTGTTGCTACAAATACTATTATTACAGAGACAGGCGCTAGAGTTGGAATGCTTTTGACAGAAGGATGTAGTGATATCTTGCAAATTGGATATGGTTGGCGACCTAAGATGTATGATTTGAATATGGATCCAGTAGAGCCATTATTTTTAGCTCCAAGAAGAAGATGCTTAGGAGTTAAAGAAAGAATGGACTTTGAGGGAAATATAGTTCAAAAATTAAATAAGATTGATCTTCAAAAGAAAGCAAAATTTCTTGTAGAAAAGGAAAACTGTGATGTCTTTGTTGTTTGCTATCTTCATTCTTATTCAAATCCTGCACATGAGATACAAACAAAGAAATTGCTTCAAAAGATATATCCAAATATCCCTATTAGCATTTCCAGTGAAGTGTTGCCTCGAAAAAGAGAATACAAAAGACTGGTCGTTACTGGTTTTGATGGATATGTAAAGCCAATAGTAACTAATTATTTAATTAATCTGGAATCTTCTCTTAAAAAAGATGGTGCTAATTGCCCATTTCATGTAATGCAATCAAATGGCGGAGTTAGTGGAATAAATAATATTTGCCAAAAACCAGTAGGTACAGCTCTATCAGGTTTAGCAGCAGGTGTAATAGGTGCTGCAAATGTTGGATTAAATGCTGGATATCCAGATTGTATAAGTCTTGATATGGGAGGAACGAGCACAGACGTTGCTTTAATAAAGGATGGAAAAGCAATTATTACAAATGATGGCGGATTTGAGGATTATCCTCTTAATATTCCAATGATTGATGTTAGAACAATAGGAGCAGGTGGAAGTAGTATTGCTTATGTTGATGCAGGTGGTGCTCTGAAAGTAGGCCCAGAAAGCGCTGGAGCATTTCCGGGACCAGCATGTTATTCTCAAGGCGGGGAAGATCCCACGGTTACTGATGCAAGCTTTGTATTGGGCTATCTTAACAAAGATACATTTGCAGGCTCATTAGATATAGATATTGAAAAGAGTAAAAAGGCAATTAAAACTAAAATATGTAAACCTTTAGGAATTTCTTTAACTCAAGCAGCTCTTGGAATCCATGAAATAGTTAATTCAAATATGGCTCAAACATTAAGGCTTGTTTCAATTAAACAAGGACACGATCCAAGAGAATTTACCTTAATGCCTTTTGGTGGCGCTGGCCCAATTCATAGTGGTGCACTGGCTGAGATTTCATCTATACAAAAAATTTTAATACCACCAACACCAGGTGTTCTATCTGCTTTAGGTTTAATGCTTGCACCAATTCAACACGAAGCTATGTCCAGTTTTGAAATTAATACTAAAAAAAGCTCATGGAGTAAATTAAAGACTCTTTTTAATTCTTTGGATCGTGATTGTTATAAAAAAATGGCTGAAGATCGAGTCAAGAAAAAAGATATTCTAAAAACTTACTTTATTGAAATGAGATATTTAGGCCAATCTCATGAGATTGCAGTTCAAATTCCAATAACTATAAATAAAAATTCAATTCATCAAGCTGAAAAATCATTTCATGAGATTCATCAAAATACATATAGTTACAGCGATCCATCTGCAGACATAGAGTTTGTTACACTAAGGTCAGTGCATCAAAAACATTCTGGCGAAGGCTCAATTTTAGAAAGAATTACTAAATTCAAGAAATCTAAAATTGTAAAAATGTATCGTAATGTTTGTTTTTCAAATCAAGAAGGATTTAAAAAAATTCCTATTTTTAAAAGAGAATCATTATATCCAGGAATTAAATTCAAGGGTCCTGCGGTGATCGAGCAATCTGATACCACAACTCTGTTGCATAAAAATCACTCTTTAGAGGTAGATCATTTTAATAACCTAATAATTAAAGTTTAGTAATAAGAAATTGAAAAAATCTTTTGGAAAAACATCTGATCCAATTACAACTGAGGTTGTGAGAGGTTTGCTGGATAGTGCTGCAGAGGAGGTTCAACAAGTTTTATATAAAGTATCTCACTCCCCATTAATAACTGATGCAAGAGATACTACTTCTGCTTTGTTTGATGCAAATGGTAGAACAATAGCTCAAGCGACAGCTGTGCCTTGTCATTTGGGATGTCTTCATGATTTGGGAAGATTATTTGCTAAAGAATTTAATGAGACTGCTGAAGATGGAGATATTTATATCCATAATGATCCATATAATGGCGGAACTCATTTACCAGATTTAGCAATAGTTTCACCAGTAATAATTAATAGTAAATTAATTGGATATGTTGCAACAATGTCTCACCACGCCGATATTGGTGGATTTGCACCTGGTAGTGTGAATTTTGCTGCGAAAGATCTTCATGCAGAAGGATTGATTTTATCTATGGCGACTTTAATAAAAGCTGGCAAAGTTAATGAATCACTTTTTGATACTATTTTGGCAAATAGCAGGGTGCCAGATGCATTAAAAGGTGATTTAGGTGGGCAAATTGCCGCATGTTTTACTGGAGTTAAACGATACAAGGAGATAATAGCTAAAATAGGATATAAAAAAGTAATAGAATGTGTTGAGTCCTTGTTGGACTATGCTGAAACATTCACCAGAAATGAGATAAAAAAAATTCCAAATGGGGAATATTACTTTGAAGATTTTCTAGATGATGATTCCCTAGGATCTGATTCAAGGCCAGTAAAAATTTGCTTAACCTTGAAAGTAAAAGGCAGCAATCTTGAGTTTGATTTTGAGGGAACTGATCAGCAAGTTGATATTGCCATTAATAATGTTCCTTCCTGCCCAAATTCAGTTGTTTATTACGCAGTAAGAACATTAACTGGCGACAGAGTTCCAAATAATGAGGGTAGCTTTCGCCCAATTAAAATTAAACTCCCAAAAGGTTCAATTGTTAATAGCCATTTCCCTGCACCTGTTGCAGTTAGAGGCATTACTTTAAAAAGAGTTGAGGACGTAGTATGTGGGGTTATGGCCAAAGCACTTCCTGAAAGAATGACTGCAGCTCATAGTGGCCAATATACAATGGTAAATTTTGTTGGCAAGGATCTTCATGGAAATAGAATTCAAGGTCATATGGGTGGGCCTTATGCAGGCGGTCATGGTGCTAGGTCTAGTAAGGATGGTATTGATGTTACAGAGCACGGGGCTACTAATGGTTCTCCAGTTCCATTAGAAGTTAGCGAGTCAAAATTACCAATCCTATTTAAAAAAAGCTCTCTATGGACAGATTCAGGGGGAGCCGGAACTTGGAGAGGAGGCCTAGGATATACTGCAGAAGTTCAATGGAATGGTGGTGAATGTTATGGATCTTTTAGAAGGGATAGAATGAAATTTAAACCGTGGGGAATTGAAGGCGGCCATTCATCACCATTATGCAAAACAGTTGTGATGAAAAAAAATAAGAAATATTCTTTGCCTGGCAAAGTCGACTATCCATTATCCCATGGTGATGTAATTCAAATACATACCACGGGAAGTGGCGGCTTTGGCGACCCTGCAAAAAGACAGCCTGAGCTAGTATTGCAAGATTTATTAAATAAAAAAATTTCACCAACTGCTGCAAAAAAAATATATAAAGTAGCAATTAAAAAAAATAAAGTTGATAAGAAAGGTACAGCACTATTACGGAAATAATTTATGAATTTAAACACACAAAAGACAGTAGCTATTACTGGTGCAGGCAAAGGCTTGGGAGCTGCATATGCAAAATATTTAGCTTCAAGAGGTTTGAATGTGCTAGTTAATAATAGAATTCATCCGAATGAGGAGAGTAGTGCTGATTTGATAGTTAATGAAATTAAAGCTAGCGGGGGAAATGCAACAGCAAATTATTCAAGTATTGAAGATTTAAATAGCGGGCATCAGATTCTAGAACAATGCCTTGATGAATTTGGGTCCTTTGACTACCTTATAAATAATGCAGGAGTTGCTGAAGGTAAAACATTTAGTAAGGCTACAATAGAGGACTTCAATCGTATTCTAGAAATAAATCTTAATGGTGTAATTAATACAACCCATGCTTGCTTTAAACATATGTATAAAAATAATCATGGATCTATTATCTTTACAACATCAGGCGCAGGATTATATGGTCAGCATGGTATGCCAGCTTATTCTTGTGCAAAAGCCGGAGTTATTGGTTTAGCTCATTCTTTGCATCTTGAGTCTTTGATGAAAAATATAAATATAAATATTATTTCACCATTTGCTCATACTAATATGACTAAGAACTTTCTTGATGAGCAGCAATCAAAAAAATTTTCAGTTCATAAGATTATTCCATTAATTAGTTTTTTACTCGAATCAAGAGAAATTTCAGGAAATATATTTATAGCTGGAGCAGGTAAATTTAAGGTTGCAAAAATGCTTGAAAATGTAGGAATTGATTTTTCAAAATATAAATTAATTTCAGAAGAGGATATTTCTAATGAAATTAAATCTCTATTAGAATTGACTAACCTTGCAAAAAGAAACAATGCTTCTGAGAGCTTTGAGGCGTTATAATTTCTAAAAAGGATAGCCCTTAAACTTGAAGTTTTCTTGATTTCTCCATGCAAGATAGTATTGACCAGGAATAGATAATTTTTCTGTTTGATTGAGTGCAATTGCTGCTCGTAAAGGCCAATATGCATCTTGTAAAAATTTTCTTCCTATATATGTAAAATCTGCCATTTTTGTTGAAACTATTTTCTGTGCAAGCTCAGGATCAGTTATTAAGCCAACTGCGGCAGTTTTAATTTTAGAATTTAATCTAATTGATGAGGCCGCCTTTACTTGATACCCAGGCTCAAGAGGAATTAAACTTTTGGTATCAATATTATCTCTATCTTCAATTAGTTCTTTTGCTATAGCAACTGTATTTGGCGAAGTTCCACCTGAACTAACATCAATTATATCTACACCTCTTTTTTTTAATTCCTTGCATAAATTAATTGAATCATTCAAATCCCATCCATTTTTAATCCAATCCGTATATGAGATTCTAAAAGATAAAATTTTTTCTTTTGGCCATACAGATCTTACAGCTTCAGCAATCTCCAAACATAAACGTATTCTGCCTTTTGTATTTTTTCCGTATCTATCTTTACGTTTATTTGAAATAGGGCTATAAAATTGATGGAGTAAATATCCGTGTGCTGCATGAATCTCAATTAAATCAAAATTTGCTTTATTTGCTCTTATTGCAGCATTGGCATATGAAAAAATAATATTTTTTATATCCTGAATATTCATTTCTTTTGGAGGCGAAGCATTTATCTCAAAAGGTATAGAGCTAGGAGCAATTGTTTCCCATCCTCCTTTTGATATAGGCAAGGGTTTTAAATGAGCTAATCCATTTTTGTCTAATGGAGAGGAGTAACTACCTTTTCGACCAGCGTGAGCAAGCTGTATGCCTGCTACTGAGTTTTGTTGTTTAATAAATGAAGCTATTTTTTTTAATTTTGGAATATGAGCATCTTTCCAAATTCCAAGATCATTTGGGCTAATCCTACCTTTTTTTTGAATTGCTGTTGCTTCAGTTATTACTAACCCAGCTCCTCCTACAGCTCTAGAACCTAAATGAACAAGATGCCAATCTTCAGCAAATCCATCTTTAGAGGAGGTTTGCACCATAGGTGAAACAGCAATTCTATTAGGAAAAGTCACTGATCTGATCTTGAGAGGATCAAATAGATCTGGCATTTAGGACTTAAAGTATAAAAAATTTCTTATCTTCAGGTTGTAATTTCTTCCCTTGTTTTGGATCAAATTCTTCAACTCCCATAGCAGCCATTAATGTTGCTCGATTATAGTAATCTCTCCATTGATCAACTTTTCCATCTCTTACTGTCATTACCCTCGCTGTTGGGATATATCCATGACCACCAGCCTCAGTATCAAAGTCATCTATGCATTCACACATATAAGTATCTCCAGATACAACATAGGTTTGGACTTCAATTTTTAATCTTGTGCAAGTACTCATTAACCTGTCTAGATGAATTGAAAGTTTTTCATGACCTTGAGTTTTTTCGGTATTCATCATGCTCCATAAGTACCCATCTTCATGCCAATTATCTAAAACAGCTTTCATATCAAGACTTTCCCATGCCTTAAACATATCTTGAACTACATCTAATGTTTCGTTGCTCATAACTATTTCTCCATATTTAATTATTAATTCAATATATATTAGTAAGTTTAGTTGAGCAAGTTAATAAGTTAACGCTCAACTAAAATTGCTGTTCCAGCACCAGCAGCTCCACTTGTTGAAACAATACCTGTAGACAAATTTTGTCGTTCCATCTCGTCTAACAAAGAAGATAGCATAATAGAGCCAGTTGCCCCCATTGGATGACCAAGAGCAATGCAACCACCATTAACATTAAGTTTGTCATCTGGGATATTTAAAACTCTTTGAGCATTAATAATTGTTGAAGCAAAAGCTTCGTGAATCTCAAATAGATCAATATCCTCAACACTCATATTGTTATCTAGTAATATTTTTTGAGTAGCCATTAAACACCCTGATAAAACCAATAAAGGATCGTCGTTAACAACAGCAACTGCTTTAATTGATGCTCTATATTGATATTTCTCAGAAGATGAATGCTTAGAATTTGACAAGAGAGTCATTGAAGCAGCATCAGCCATTGCCGGAGAATTTCCAGCTGTATGAATATGAGTAATTTGTTCCAAATGAGAGAAATATTCTAATTGGAGTTTATCTACACCATTTTTTCCAATTTCTTCAAAACTTGGATCTAGCAAGTTTAAACTCTCCAAAGTTGAATTATCACGAATGCACTCATCAATCGAGCAAGTAATATTTTTTGTTTTATTAAAAACTGGAATAATTGATTTAAAGTAATTGTTTTCTCTAGCATACGAAGCTTTTTGTTGACTTTTTAGGGCTTGAGTATCGGCTTCCAATCTTGTAATTCCATTTAATGAAGCTATTAAGTCGGCACCGCTTCCCATCATGAATATTTTTGACTTCAAAGCAATATCCAAATCAATCCATATTGCAGCCTTATCAGAAAGCATTGGAACTCTTGACATCATCTCTATTCCACCAGCAATTAGATTTTTATTTTGCCCAGATGCAATTTTTAAATATCCAATATTTATAGCATCTAAACTCGAAGAACAAAAACGATTTATAGTTAATCCAGAAACATTATTAGGAAATCCAGAATATAAAGATGATGATTTTGCTAAATTTCCAGCTTGCTCACCTTGTTGAGTAACACATCCTAATATCACTTCCTCTAATTCTTTTGAATCAAGGATTTCGTATTCGATAAAATAACTATATAAAGAATCCAAAAGCTCAAATGGATTCAAATCATGCAGGCCGCCTGATTCTTTTGCTTTAGCTCTAGGGGTTCTTATCGACTCAATTATATAGACGGGATTCAATTTTTATATCTAAATCTCATTCATTTGTGCCCATGTTGCATGGGTGCCAGAGCATATTTGTTGAGGCAGCAGCATGCTACATATTGGACCTTTTGTAATATTTTTTGCATCAAATAAAACGCAACTAGATGATCGACGATTAATATCAGTAATAATTGAGACCAAATAACCATCATCTTCATCTTTTGAATTTTCTCTAGGGGCAAAGCAAACCTCACTACCAAAAATACCTTTACCAAAATTATATATTTCTGATTCTCCAATTTCATGATCATGTTTACAAATTCCATCGAATGTAAACCAACCCATGGTTGGCATCATGCTGTAAGAGTATCTATGTTTCTGGCATGTGTATTGCTGATTGATGGCGCCAAATTCAAGTATTTTATCATCTAAGCTCTCTTCTTTAGTTTCACCTGTAACGAGATTAAATCTCCATCTATGCAATCTTGGTTTTAATAAATGGTTGTCTAAAAATGCCATCATTCTCTCCAATCCTGGTGGCGCATTATCATAATTGCCTGGCTCTGGATTTTCTTGAAAATAACCTTCCAGTATTATCTCGTCACCATTTTCATATGCGTTATTCCAGTGCAAGCAATATGTTGGATTAGCTTCAAACCATTTTATATCTTCAACAGACCCATATCTTGGAATAACAGCAAATCTGGATGGAAGATCATGCAATCTTGTTGCATGAATATTGCGTTTTAACATTTCTGCATCCCAAAATAATGGAAGATCATTTAGAATTGAAAAATTTTTAGTAAATGCCATATCATGAGGCAAACGGGGGCCTGGTAGAGGAATAGGTGTATAATGGATGAGGTTATTGTCTCTATCTACAACCCCATAGTGCATAAAGGGAGCTTTTTTTGAATAATTAAAAAATAATAGTTCTCCTGTTTTTAAATCAACTTTTGTATGGGCAGAAACACCATCAGTTGGAACCCAAGGTGCTTTTCCTATTGGCTCCAAATTCATTGGATTCATATTATATCCATCTCCACATTGATAAAAGGTTGTTAAAACTTTTCCAGCATGAACAACAACATCTGTCGAAGATGTGTCTTTGAGGCAACCTTGTGCACCCCAACCAGGCAACTCAGATACCCCGGGTCTCTCCATTAACCCGGCCCATTTAGATTTTTTAAATTTTTCTTCGACTAAAAAACCATCAGTCTGAATAAATTTATTTCTATAATCTGCCTTGCCATTTTGAAATATTATAGAGTGCAATAAACCATCTCCATCAAATGGATGAAATCTGCCTATGGGCTCATGAATTTGATTTTCAGTATTTCTAATATAAATACCTGAGATATCTTTTGGAAGTTCTCCAACACAATCCAAATTAATCACCTCATATTCATCATAGAAGGGTTCCCATGCTCCTTGGAGATATGGATGATCTTTTTTTAATAAAGTTGAATTTACAGAATTAATTTTTTTAACTTCCACTATTTATCTGTTCCTAATTTTTTAAATTCTTTTTCTAATTCTACGGTTATTTCTTCAATTGTTTGAATCTTATTTGAAAATCCAACTCCTTGTCCAGCAGACCAAATATCTTTCCAAGCATTAATTTTATCCTGTGATCCAGAAATATTAAAACCCTTATCATTAGTTTCAAGATTATCTGGATCTAAACCATTGTTGATAATGCTATCTTTTAAATAATATGCATTAGCACCAGTAAAAAGATTTGTCAGCCTAAGATCCGTACTTTCAGAAGTAGTGACCATTTCTTTGTATTGATCCACTGCCATGCTTTCTTTGGTTGCTATAAACTTGGTTCCCATATAACAAATATCGGCGCCTAGGCATTGAGCAGCTTTTATATGATTTCCATTTGCAATTGATCCAGCTAAAACGACGATCCCATTGAAAAATTCTCGAACATGAGATGTAAAAGTAAATGGAGACAATGTTCCAGTATGTCCACCCGCACCATAACTCACAAGAGCTAATCCATCTGCACCATAATCAACGCATTTTTTTGCAAATTTCACAGTATTCACATCAGCGATTACAATCCCTCCATATGAATGAACTGTTTCTAAAACTCTCGCAGGGCTTCCCAAAGCAGTAATTACTATAGGAGGTTTAAATTTTTTTATTAGAGCTAATTCATCCTGAAATCTATCGTAAGTAACATGAGCAATCATGTTAAATGCCCATATCTCATTATCTAAGTTTGATGTAATTTTATGCATCCAGGTCTCAAGATCCTCAATGGTTCTAGCATTTGGGCCCGGAAAAGATCCTATTAATCCAGATTTGCAACTAGCAATAACTAATTCAGGCCCTGATACTAAAAACATAGGAGCAACTATTACTGGCAGCCTTAAAGATTCTAAAATCTGTCTTTTATCCATAGAATTTTTTTTGTAGATATTTTTTTTATAAATTATACAATATTATAACTTGCACAATTAGACTTAAAAAATTTATGTTTATTATTCTAACTCAAACTTTGATAATTACTCTAATTATTATTTTGCTTTTATGGCTATATTCGATCCTAATAAATGACGTTAGTATTATTGATATAGCTTTTGCACCACTAGTTTTGACAATAACATTAGTATCAATTTATTTATCAAATTCTTCATTTGTATTTCAAGTCTTAATATTTTTTATTATTTTTATTTGGTCACTGCGATTAACACTCTTAATGATGAAAAGAAAAATTGGCTATGGAGAGGATGTAAGATATACAAAGCTGCGGGAATGGAAAGAACCAGGCATTTCTTTCAATCTTTTTGCCTTAAAGCAGGTTTTTTTACTTCAAGGAGTAGTTATCTGGTTTGTTACGCTCCCTATTCAATTAAGCTTAACTATATCAAACACCGATCAGTTTAATATTTTTAATAATATTGGGCTAATAATAATTATTTTAGGATTCTTTTGGGAAGCAATAGGAGATTATCAATTAAATGAATTTAAGAAAGATCCATCTAATAAAGATAAGTTTTTGAAAGATGGATTATGGTCGCTGAGTAGACATCCAAACTATTTTGGAGAAATCTTGTTCTGGTGGGGAATCTTTATATTTTCTATAGTAAACTACAAATCATTAATTGCTGTTCTAGGCCCAATGATTTTCACTTATTTAATAATGAATGTAACCGGCGTCAAAACATTAGACAAAAGAATGGTTAAAAACTACAAGGGATATCGAGATTATATTAATAAGACTAATGCAATTATTCCTAAATTTTTTTAATATTGTATTGTAATGACCTCAGATTTAAAATTATCACCAAAACAAATCGGTAGCGCTATTTTAAGTAGCCCTGTTGAATTTGCCCTTCAGATTCTTGGGGATAAATGCACTTTACTAATTCTTAAAAATATATGGTTAGGCAAAAGAAAATTTGAGGATTTTATGATGGAAACATCGGTATCTAGAGGTACTTTATCATCAAGACTAAAATTTTTAGTTGATCATGGGATTGTATATAAAGATATTTATCAATCAGCTCCCAGGCGTTATGAATACAAATTAACTGATAAGGGCCTTGGCACCTATCCAATTGCATCATACCTATGGCAATGGAACAATGAATGGACGGAAAACTCTGATGTGCCCTCAGAGTTAATTCATAGTTCTTGTGGAAATTATCTTCACTTATCGACTGTATGCGGTCATTGCAATACTGGCATTAATATTGCTGACATTTCATTCCATATAAAAGAAAATCATAAATTTTCTAAGCTACCAATATTTAAAACAAGAAGAAGTGAAAATAATGTTGTTAATTCTTCTAGCTCAATATTTAGGATTGAAGATTTATTAGGTGATCGCTGGACTGGTCTTGTTTATGCAGGTCTATTGTATGGACTAAAAAGATTTGATGAATTTAACGAAGCTTTAGAGATTTCAACAAATATTTTAGCTGATAGGCTTAAAAAATTTCTTGAATCAGGCGTGATTCAAAAAAATCTTTATCAACACAAACCTGCGAGATACGAATATAGATTGACTAAAAAAGGCAGAACTGGATATTTAGCAGCTATTCACTTGCATTTCTGGGCCCATCAATGGATGCTTAATGCTAAAAATGCTCCGATCTCACTTATTCATGAGCCATGTGGAAAACCTCTAACAATAAAAACAATTTGTTTGGCGTGTAATGAAGAGGTAGATCCATCAAAGGTATCATTGATGGAGCAAGAAGCCATCTCATCTTCGTCTGCTTGATACTTTTATAATTAAACTTATAATATTTTTATGTCTCAAAAAGTATATATATTAGGTGGTTATCAATCTGATTTTGCTCAAAATTGGTATAGAAATGACATAGATTTATTTGATGCTTTTAAAGATACCGTTCATCTCGGGCTTAATTCAGTTAATTTAGAGCCAAAGGATATTGATGTTGCTCATGTTGGAAATTTTACCGCTGAGCTTTTTTGTAATCAGGGGCACTTGGGTGGTTTTTTTGCTTCATCTGATCCTGAGTTTTTTAAAGGGATACCTGCATCAAGACATGAAGCTGCATGTGCATCAGGAAGCATTGCAACCTTAGCTGCATCGGCGGAGCTTGAATTAGGAAGATATGAACTCGCAGCTGTTATTGGCATTGAGCAAATGAAAAATGTCCCTGCTGAGGAGGCTGCAAATAATATTGGTGGTCCTGCAATGTGGTCTGGACAAGAATGTCAAAATATCCAATATCCATGGCCTCATATGTTTAGCTTATTGACAGATGAGTATGATAAACGCTTTGGAATAGATGAGAAATATTTATCTAGAATATCTGAGATAAATTTAACTAATGCTAAAAATAATCCAAATTCGCAAACTAGAGGATGGTCATTTGATGAGTATGCATTTACGAGGTCGGATGATTTTAATCCAATTATAGAAGGTAGAACAAGAAAAACAGATTGTGGGCAAATCACTGATGGGGCTGCAATTATTTTCCTAGCAAATGAAGATAGGGCAAAGCAATATGCAAAAGATAATCAAATGAATCTTGATGAAATTCCTTATATTAAAGGTTGGGGACATAAAACTGCTCCGATTACCCTTGAAGATAAAATTAAATACAGCAAAGACAGCGAATATATTTTTCCCCATGTAAAAAATACTATTTATGATGCATTTAAAAGAGCCTCTATTCCAGGAGTAGAGTCTATAGACGGAATAGAAACACACGATTGTTTTTCGTCTACTGAATATATGGCAATTGATCATTTTGGAATTACTGCTCCGGGCGAAAGTTGGAAAGCTATTGAATCTGGTGACATTGAATTGGATGGAAAAATACCTATCAATGCAAGTGGTGGTTTGATTGGGTTAGGCCACCCTGTAGGGGCAACAGGTGTGAGAATGCTATTAGATGCTTATAAACAATGCACTAATAAAGCTGGCGATTATCAAATAGAAAATGCAAAAAATATATCTACATTAAATATTGGCGGTAGTGCCACTACAGTAGTAAGTTTTGTTGTTGGTACCTAAGAGAAAAGTTCTTTTAAATTTCTTCTAAGCACTTTCCCAACAGGATTTCTAGGAAGTTCTTCTATTATTTTTAAATCTTCAGGGAATTTATATTTTGCTATTCCCAAATCACTTAAAAAGTCAGTTATGTCACTGAGTTCAAGCTTTACATCTTCTTGTAAAACTGCAACAACGCCAACTTTTTCCCCTAATACCTCATCATCATAGCCTGTGACGGCGACATCAAGAATTGATGGATGTGATATTAATAAATAATCAAGCTCCTCTGGCGATATATTCATGCCACCTCTTATAATTAAGTCTTTGCAACGCCCGCAGTATTTATAAAATTGATTGTTAGTTTTGTTAGATGAAATCTCAAACATATCGCCAGTTCTAAAAAAACCTTCTTTGTCAAAAACTTCAGCATTTGCTTCCGGAGCATTCCAGTAACCATCAAAGACGGTAGAACCAGCAATTAAAAGTTCGCCAGGTATTTCTGGATCAGATATTTCTTCATTGGTTTCTATGCTAACTAATTTTGTTTTAATTGTTTTTGAGATAGGATTATTCCAATTAAAACCTTCCACACCAAACCTTGGAAAGTAAACTGCCCTAAGGGATGGGTCCTCAACATCATCTCTAGTACTAAAAAGACTCATCCCCTCATTAGATCCAAAAATATTTTGTATTGTAATATTATGTTTATTTTGAAAGGTTTCCACCATCCATTCTGATAGCGGCGCTCCACCGCATCCTATAGACCTTAAATTGCTTAAATCTAGATCTTTAAAAAGCTGAGTATTATTCAACAGCATATTCATTATTGCTGGTGCCGCTATTGTATAATTTACTTTTTCCTCCGCCATTTGATTTAAGTATATTTGTAAATCGAATGGGTGATGTTGAATTAATTTTCCTTGACATATTAACCAGTTAAACAAGAAACCCCCAATGCTAGCCATGTTTACTAATGGAAAGGGATTTAAGAGGATGTCACCTTTTTGAGTATCTGCGAGATGATAGGCAGCTTTTGCCATGGTACCCCATAGATTATGACTTCTTGGAACACCCTTTGGAGTTCCAGTTGTACCAGATGTCCAACAGATAGTGAGAATATCATTTGATGAATATTCCATCGATTGAGTATATTGATCAACCTCCTCATCATTGCTTTTTTTAGGATAAGTATTTAGATTTAAAAATCCTTCAGCCTCTCCAATTGAAAGAAGTATGTGATTGACTTTGAAAGCTGAAATAATATCTTCGGCAAATTTCTTACCATTAAACGATCCGATTCCAATGTATCCTTTCGGATTTATATCATCAATAATTTTTTCTAATTCATATGTTCCATATTGAATTGGAACAGGCGAAATAATAATACCTAGTTTTGACAGAGCTATGTATAAAATTGCAAGCTCAACTATATTTGGTAGCTGGAGTATTATTTTATCATCTTTCCTAAATCCTAACTCAAATAAGATAGATGCATAATTATCTACTTCATTTTTTACATCTAGAAAACTTAGTCTTCTTGATTCACTATTTGTAAACAAGTTTCTATTTGGCGCATCGACTAAAGCTTCCTTATCACCAGATTGAGAACAGGCTTCTGTAAAAAGAGAATATAAAGTTTCTGAATTCCACCAACCGTTATCAGTGTATTCTTTAATTCTAGTTTCTGGAGTTAGAATCATAATAGTTATAAAATTTAGTTACTTGCTTTATAGAACTAATTTAACATATTAAATAGTTCATGATAAATGGATGAGTAAAATCATCCTAAAATTAATCACTAAAATTTAATCGATCTTCATCTTTACATTTTACTGCCGAAGCAATAATTTCTTGATCTAAATTAGTTGGCGTAAAACCTTCAAATGCTCGATACTTTAATTTTGCATTTAATATATAGATTTTTCTTAGAATTGCTCCAAGTATATGCTTGAAACTTTTTGGCTTATCATTAAAAGAATAAAATCTAATATTTGTAAAATTAGTTCCCCGAAACAATTGAGTTAAATTTGATTCAATAAACCCATATTCATGACCTAAAGTACAATAAAGCGAATTCATTGGAAGGGGGCCAAGCATATTTGGACATCTTATGAACAGCATTCCATTTCTACTAAGAGCCAAATTAAGAGCATCCATAGTTTTGATTAGGTCATATTTAGGAATATGTTCGATTACATGAGACATATGAATAAAATCAAATTTACTTAAAAACTTATTTTTATTTATTAGCGCATGAATTTCTGTTTCAACATCATGAACTGATTTAATTTCATTTAGCTCATTACAAATATCTAAAAATTTGGAAGTGCATCCATAATCGGCTAGTTCAATATGTTCATACCCCAAATGTGAACATATTGCAGCAAACCATCCCTCACCAACACCAATATCAAGAATCTTAGAATTCTTAGATTCTGGAAGAACTGATTTGTAATATTCAATTTGCTTTTGAACATTCGCTTGATTTAAAAAATAATCAACTGTAATTTGTTTTGCATAGCGTCTGTGCAGTAAATTTCCCTGACTATCTTCAGCTACTCTAGCGTCCTCTCTTTTGTATAGCTGTTCAAGAAATCGATTTGATTCGCTCATATTTTTTAATAGCTTATTTATAATTGTATTAACCATAGCATTATCTAAAAAATTTTTAACTAGTAATTATTGAATCTTTACCCATGTAGAAAAAAACCTTATATTAAAGTAATAAAATTACACATATAAATCACAAGTGGCTTTTGAAAATATTATTCTGATTCTCCAGACTGTAGGTCCTTTTACAGTTCTAGTGACAGTTTATTTTTTGGTCACAGAGTTAAAAGAGCAAAATAGGGTGGCTCGAGCAAACGCAAGACAGAATATTGCTGATTCTCATCAAAAAGTAGCCCTAGCCGGCATGAAGCCTATCTTGGTAAATATAAAAATCAAACTTAGAAATAACGAAGAACTTACTAAAGAGGAGAATGCGGTTTATCTAACTTATTTTAGTGTCATGTTGCGTGCTAGAGAAAACCAATTTTATCAATTCAAAATTGGAATGCTCGATGAAGATGAATGGACTGCTATGTTAATATCATTCAAGACACTCTTCAAGGAGCCAAAGCATCTTGAGATATGGGAATTTATAAAAATTACATTTGCAGAAGATTTTGTTGAGCTTGTCGATGAGCAAATAAAACAAAGTAAATTATATGGTTAATAAAGATGCATACTGAACTTGAGCTAAACTATTTAACAAAATCTCTGCAACATCACCCCAGTCCCTATATTATTTATGAGCTTGATGGTTCTATCGCTTGGGCAAATATTGCAGCCAATTATATTTTTAATTTGAGCTCATTAAGTGAACTTTCGGTTGTGAAAATTGATGACAAAATTACTAATAATTTTGGTGATTTAGATTCCATTGCTCTTTATTACGATACACCTATAGAGATATCTTTAAGAGAAATTAACTTTTTTATGAGAACAAGAGTTCACATGATTCCTGTTGATATCTCAAACGGCATTATGTTGATTGAGTTATTGTGCTCTTCAAGATCTGGTCTTGATGCATTGAGAAAAACTATCGATTGTATAGAGCATCAGCGAATTGAATTGGCTTATCAGAAGCAAGTCAATCTTGAAACAAATGAAGTAACTGGAATTGAAGCTTTATTAAGACTGCAGGATGGTGAAGGTGGATATTTACCAAACGATCAAATAATTCCACAAATTGAGGGAGAAAGCCTTTTTTCCTTAGTTGTCTTGGAATCACTTGTTCAGTTAGAAAAATTCTTTGCAGTTAAAGAAGAGATTGGATTTAAAGATGCAACCCTGTATTTAAACGTTTCAGCTCATACAATCATGCACCCAGAGTTTTGTTCAATATTCACAGATTTTGTAGAAAAACATCAGTTAGCCCCAAATCAGTTTGGTCTTGAGGTTACTGAAACTGCAGAACTTGCAGATATTGATGTTGCTTCTGAATCATTAAGTATTTTACAAGGCAAAGGAATTAAAATTGCTTTAGATGATTTTGGTGCTGGCTATGCATCTTTAAAATATGTAAGAGACTTGCCTATTGACGTTGTTAAATTAGATAAGCATTTTACTTTTAATGTTTCCGACCCATCTACCGCCAGGCTAATCAGCTTTGTTTCAGAGGTCTGTAAAGATCTAAAATTGGAGATGATAGGTGAGGGTATAGAAACAGAGGATGATAAGCAAATGATGCTAGATCTAGGTTGTAAAATTGGTCAAGGCTATTTAATGCATCGACCAGATTTCTTAGACTCATTTAAAACTAAGGAAACTTAATTATGGATAAGCTTACTCCAAAAGAAACATCTAAAGGGGCTGAGGAGATTGTCCTCACTCAAATCAAACAGGATTTTATTACACCTGCCAATGCTATATTTGATTATGTAGATATGGTTGAGAAAGTTCTGCATGAAGCTGATCTGCAATCTGATGATGAAATCGAGCAAATAAAATCATCCTGCTCTCAGTT